>WNGQ01002936.1_pt1 | contig 35543 bp, 31 predicted proteins | sample 5407661 | NCBI WGS metagenome assembly WNGQ01 (sample SAMN13153382, study PRJNA577476) | soil metagenome | isolation source: 60 cm soil or saprolite under Garry oak tree replicate 2 | place: USA:California | collected 2016-06-15 | reverse complement strand
ATGGACATGACCAACTTCAAGAAGAACATCGCGCTCCTGGGAGCCGCTTGGATGCTTCTGCTCATCCCGCAGCCGTGGCCGTTGAGCCTGAGGTGGTGACGACGGGCGCGCCCGAAGGTGCAGCTCAAGCTCGCGCTCCAGTACGATAAGGACTGAGCCCGCACCCGGAATCCACGAGGGGCCCGACCGTACGCATGACCGGTCGGGCCCCTCGTGTCTTTAGGGGGGAGCAAAGTCCGCAGCTTGCGACGCTTCCCCGAGCGGCGTATGCTGCGGGCCCACAACCCTTCCGCGCCCGGAGTCGACCCATGTCCCGCGTCGCCACCATCCGCTCGCTCGGTTTCCTCGTCGCTCTGCTCGCTGCCGCTGCGTCGCTCGCCGCCCAGCGACCCAAGCGGGGAGCCCCCCCCGCCTCCTCCGTCCCGCCGCGCGCCGACTCGACGCGGCCGGCGCCAGCGGGAGACCCGGCGCTGCGCGCGCTGCACTGGCGCCTCGTCGGGCCGTTCCGGGGCGGTCGCGCGGTGGCGGTCGCGGGCGATCCGACGCGCCCCCTCGTGTTCTACTTCGGGGCGGTCGACGGCGGCGTGTGGAAGACGACGAGCGGCGGCGCGACCTGGAGCAACGTCAGCGACGGCAAGTCCGAAATCGCGTCGGTGGGCGCCATCGCTGTCGCGCCGTCCGACCCCAACGTGATCTACGTGGGCGCGGGCGAGGCCGACTGGCGTGAGGACCTCACGTATGGGGACGGGATGTGGCGCTCGACCGACGGCGGCGCCACGTGGCGGCATCTGGGCCTCGAAGACACGCGGCACATCGCCGTGGTGCGGGTGCATCCCAGGAACCCGGATCTGGTTTACGTCGCGGCGATGGGCCACGCCTTCGGACCCAATCCCACGCGCGGCGTGTTCCGCTCCGCGGACGGCGGCGCCACGTGGCAGACCGTGCTGTTCCTGGACGACTCGACCGGCGCGATCGATCTGGCGCTCGACCCCGCGAACCCGCGGATCTTGTACGCGGCGATGTGGAAGAGCCAGCGCTTCCCGTGGGGGTTCTCGGCCGGCGGTGGGAAGAGCGGCCTGTGGAAGAGCACGGACGGCGGCGACACCTGGAGCGACATCACCCCGAGCGACGGCCTGCCGCGGCGGCCGCTCGGTCGCCTCGGCGTCACCGTGTCGCCCGCCAACCCGTTGCGCCTCTGGGCCAGCGTCGAGGCGCCCGACTCGCTGGGCGGCATCTTCCGCTCCGACGACGCGGGCAAGAGCTGGGAGCGGGTGAACGCCGAGCAGAAGTTCATGATCCGGCCGTGGTACTTCTCCTTCGTGACGGCCGATCCCGTGGATGAAAACACCATGTACGTGCTGAACCTCGGCACGTGGCGCTCGGTCGACGGCGGCCGGACGTTCTCGCGCGTCCGCGTGCCGCACGGCGATTGCCACGTCCTGTGGATCGATCCGCGCGACCCGAAGCGGATGATCGAAGGAAACGACGGCGGTGCGACGGTGTCGTTCGACGGCGGCGCCACCTGGTCCACCGTGTACAACCAACCGACCGCGCAGTTCTACCACGTCGCCACCGACGACCAGTTCCCCTATCGCATCTACGGGGCGCAGCAGGACAACTCGACCGTCTCGATCGCAAGTCGCTCGGACGACGGCGCCATCACGCTGCGCGACTGGTACCCGGTCGGCGGCGGCGAGTCCGGTTACATCGCCCCCCAGCCCGGCGACGCGACCATCGTGTACGCCGGCACCTACATGGGCACGCTCACCCGCTACGATCACCGTACCGCGCAGGCGCGGGACGTGTCCGTGTGGCTCAACAACTACGACGGCTACGCCGCGGCCGACGTCCCCTACCGCTTCCAGTGGACGTTCCCAATCGTGTTTTCACCGCACTCCAAGAACACGCTCTATGCCACCGCCCAGAAGGTGTTCCAGACGACCGACGGCGGCGGCAGCTGGCAGGCCATCAGCCCCGACCTGACGCTGCACGAGCCCGCCACGCTGGGGCCGGTGGGCGGGCCGATCACCCGCGATATGACGGGCACCGAGTGGTACGCGACGGTGTTCACCTTCGCCGAGTCGCCGGTGAAGGCGGGCGTGCTGTGGGCGGGCTCGGACGACGGGCTGGTGCACGTGTCGCAGGACGGCGGGGGGGCGACGTGGCAGGACGCGACGCCCAAGGGCCTGGCGAAGTTCACGCGCATGAGCATCCTCGAGCCGTCCCACTTCGCCGCCGGCGCCGCCTATCTCGCGGCGAACCGCTACCAGCAGGATGACTTCCAGCCGTACCTTTTCAAGACGACCGACTACGGGAAGACATGGACGAGGATCACCGCCGGGATCCCGGCGGGCGCCTACACGCGGGTGATCCGCGAGGACCCGGTGCGACGCGGGGTGCTGTTCGCCGGTACCGAGACGGGCATCTACGTGTCGTTCGACGACGGCGCGCGCTGGCAGTCGTTGCAGCTCAACCTGCCGAGGAGCTCCGTGCGCGACATCGCGATCCACGAGAGCGACCTGATCGTCGCCACCCACGGGCGCGCCTTCTGGGTGCTGGACGACATCTCGCCGCTGCGCCAGCTCAGCGACCAGGTGCGCGGCGCCAGCGCGCACCTCTTCACGCCCGAGCCCGCGGTGCGGTTCGCCGGCGGCCGGGACGAGCGGCCCGCCGCGGGTGAGAACCCCTTCCCCGGCGTCGCGGTGACGTACTACCTGAAAGACAAGCCCGCCCCCGCCCCCGCCCCCGCCCCCCAGGGCGAGGTGATGCTCGCGTTTCTCGACAGCGCGGGCGCCGTGATCCGCACGTTCTCGAGCAAGCCGGACACGAGCAAGAAGCCGGTGGCCGCCGAGGACAGCGCGACATACGCCCCGAGCGACTCCATCGTGCCCGCGCGCGCCGGCACCAACCGGTTCGTCTGGAACCTGCGTTACCCGCCGGCGAAGAAAGTGAAGGACGTGGTGCTGGACGAAGGCATCATCGAGGGCCCGGTGGCGCCGCCCGGACGCTACAGCGTGAAGCTCACCGTGGCGGGCCAGAGCTACACGCAGCCGTTCACCGTCGTGAACGATCCCCGCGTGCAGACGTCTCTCGCGGACCTCGCCGCGCAGCACGCCCTCGCGCGCCGCATCCACGACCGGATCGACACCCTGGTCGCCGCGGTAGAGCGCATCGAGCAAGCCGAGCAGCAGCTCGCGAGCTGGACGGAGTGGACCAAGGGGCGGGCGGAGGCGCCGCGTATCAAGGCGCAGGCCGACTCCCTCAAGGGCAAGCTCGAGGCCGTGCGCGGCCGGCTGACGGAGCCGCACGCTCACGCCGACGAGTCCACGCTCCACTGGCCCATTCAGATCTACAATCAGCTGCTCTCGCTCAATGCGATGGTGCAGAGCGCGGATGCCGCGCCCACGAAGCAGGAGCAGGAGGTGTTCCAGGAGCTGTCCGATCGACTCGACAAGCAGCTGGCGCAGCTCGGGGATCTTGAGACGACCGAGCTCGCCGCGTTCAACCGGATGCTGCGCGACTTCAACGTCCCGGCGGTGGGGGCGGGAGGCGGGAAGCGGTGAGAACAGAACGGGAGCGGGGAGAAGGGAGAGGTACGTGACGCTCCTTGTGACCGCGCTCGCGGCGGCACTGGTGTCCGGGGGCGACACCCTCTCGGGGCGGGTCGCGGACCGCGACGGCCGGCCGGTCGCTGGCGCGGTGGTCGTCGTCGCGGAGCGGCACCGGGTGGCGCTGACGCGGGCCGACGGCGGCTTCCGGTTCGCCGAACTGCCCGCCGGGCGTTACACCGTGACGGTGCGTGCGCCGGGGTTCGCGCCGCTGGCGCGCGACGTCGCGGTCGCCGGGGGTGTGGGCACCACGCTGGACGTGACGCTCGAGCGCACCACCGTGTGGATCGAGCCGGTCACCGTGACGGCGACCCGCGCTCCGCTCGATCCGCGGACCTCGCCGCTCCCGAGCGACGCGCTCTCCGAAGGCGAGCTGCGCCGCGAGCAAAGCGTGTCGCTCGCCCACACCCTCGCCGACCTCCCGGGGATCAACGCCCTCACCACGGGGCAGCAGATCGGCAAGCCGATGATCCGGGGGCTGACCGGACCCCGAGTGCTGGTGCTCGCGGACGGGAGCCGGCTGGAAGACTACTCGTGGAGCGACGAGGACGGTCCCTCGATCGACGCGCGGCTGGCGCAGCGCGTCGAGGTGATCCGCGGGCCTGCGAGCGTGCTGTACGGCTCGGACGCGCTGGGCGGGGTGGTGAACGTGATCCCCGAGGAGCTCCCCGACGCGAACCGCGGACCCGCCACGATCCGCAGCGCGTTCGAGCTCTCGGGCGCCAGCAACAACGCCGAGGTCGACGCCGCCGCCCGCGTGGAGGGGGCGAGCGGCGGATGGGGGTGGCGGCTCTACGGGATCGGCCGCCTCGCGGCCAGCCTCCACACGCCGGCGGGCGAGCTCGACAACACCGGATTCAACGCGCTGTCGGGGGAGGCGTCGGTCGGGACGCGCAGCGCGCGCGGCGGCACGACGCTGCGCTACAGCCGCTACGGCGGCGAGTTCAAGCTGCTCGAGGCCGAAGGGCCGCCCGCCGGCGGGACCGAGGGGGGGCCGGAGCGCAAGCTCTCGGATGACCGGCTGCAGGTTGCCAGCGAGTATCTGCTGGGAGGGTTGCGGCTCGAGACCAAGGCCCAGTGGCAGCGCCACTGGCTCTCGGAGGTGTCGGACACGGGGACAGGCGGCGGCCAGCCGCTCGAGGGGACGACGTTCGACCTGTTGCTCAACACGCTCACCCTCGACGTGCTGGCCCATCACGCAGCGGGGGGGCGGGCGCACGTGCAAGGCACGGTAGGAGTATCGGGCGTCTACCAGGTGAACGACACGCGCGGGCCCGTGCCGCTCGTGCCCGATGCCCGGGCGCGCTCGGCCGCCGCGTTCGTGTTCGAAGAGCTGGCCCTGGCACGAGGCCGCTGGAGCCTCCTCGCCGGCGGCCGCATCGACCTGCGCCGGCTCACCGCCGACTCGAACCCCGCGCTCGCCCTCGGGCCCCAGCGGCGGGATTACACCGCGCTCTCGGGCACCGTCGGCGTGGTGTACCGGCCCCCCCCCGTCGCGTCGCTCGCCCTCACGGGCAATCTCGGTCGCGCATGGCGCGCGCCGACCCTGTTCGAGCTGTTCGCGAACGGTCCGCACCTCGGAGAGAAGCGCTTCGAAATCGGGCAACCGGGGCTCCGCGCCGAGGCGGGGACGAATGTCGATGTCGGCCTGGGGTGGCAGGCGCGGGGCGTGCGGGTCGAGGTCACGGCGTTCCGCAACAGCATCGGCCGGTTCATTTACATCACGCCGACCGACTCGTTCGTTCCGACCCCTCCTGCCGACTCGTTGCGCGTGTACCGCTACGAGCAGGCCGACGCCCTGCTCACCGGCGGCGAGGCCTCGCTCGAAGTGGAGCTCAGCCCGGCGCTCACGGTGCACACCCGGACCGACGCGGTCCGGGGGACCAACCGGGCTACCGGGCAGCCGCTGCCGCTCGTCCCGCCGGGTCGGGGCGCCCTGGGCGCGGAGGTGCACGGCACCGGCTTGGGATGGGCGGACCGCGCTTACGTAGGCGCGGAGCTCGAGGCCGTCACTCGGCAGACCCGGCTCAACCCGCTCGACATCCCGACCGCCGGGTATACGCTGCTCCATCTCTCTGGAGGCTTCGAGCGGCCGCTGCTCGGGCGCATGGCGCGGGTCGACCTGTCGATCCGCAACGCGACGAACGTGAGCTATCGCAGCTTCCTGAGCCGCTACAAGGAGTTCGCGCTCGATCCCGGCCGCAACGTGGTGATTCGCTTGTCGCTCGGGGAGTGAGGAGGTACGTGAAAGCCACCTTCGTCCTCGCCGCCCTGTCGCTCCCCGCGGCCGCCGCGCCAGCTCAGAGCTTCCGCCAGAAGGAGTTCGACGCCTACGTGACCCGCGGGCTCCAGGTGCTCCGGACGCCCGGCGCCGCCGTCGCGGTTGTGAAGGACGGGAAGGTGTTGTTCGCCCGGGGCTACGGCGTCCGCACGCTCGGCGATACCGCGCGCGTGGATGCGCACACGCTGTTCCAGATCGCGTCCAACACCAAAGCGTTCACGACCGCCGCGCTCGCGATACTCGCGGACGACGGCAAGCTCTCGTGGGACGATCCCGTCACGCGATTCCTTCCCGGCTTCCAGCTGTACGACCCCTACGTGACGCGCGAGTTCACGGTGCGCGACCTCGTCACCCATCGGAGCGGCCTCGGCCTCGGCGCCGGCGACCTCTTGTGGTTTCACTCGAGTTACGGCCGCGAAGAGATCGCGCACCGCATCCGCTTCGCGAAGCCCGTCTCGAGCTTCCGCAGCCAGTACGCCTACGACAACGTGCTCTACATCGTCGCGGGCGAGGTGGTGCGGGCCGTCGCGAGCAGGACCTGGGACGACTTCGTGAAAGAGCGCATCTTCGTGCCGCTCGGCATGACCGAGACGGGCACGACGACCGCCGCCTTCACGGGGAGCGGCAACGCGGCCACCCCGCACGGCGTCGACAACGGCAAGCTGCAGGTCGTGCCCATCGATTCCGCGGACAACATCGCGCCCGCGGGCGGGATCGTTTCCAGCGTGACCGACCTGGCGAAATGGGTGCTGTGCCGGCTCGACTCGGGGCGTCATGCCGGCGGTCGGCTGTTCAGCGAGCGCCAGGCCCGGGACATGTGGGCGGGCCAGACCATCCTGCCGATCGCCGACCCGCCGCCCCCGCTCACCGCGCTGCGGCCCAGCTTCTCCGAGTACGGGCTGGGCTGGCGGCTGCGGGACTACCGGGGCCGGAAGCTCGTTTCCCACACGGGCGGTCTCGCGGGCATGACGTCGCAGATCACGCTCGTCCCCGCCGAGCGGCTCGGCATCGTGGTCCTTACGAACGGAGAGTCGGACCTGATGGCGGCGCTCACGTACCGCCTGCTCGACGGCTTTTTCGGGGGCGGGGCCCGGCCCACGGACTGGATAGCGGCGTTCACCGAGGCGGCCCGCCTGGATCGGGCCCGCGCGGACTCGATCCTGGCGGCGGGGCGCGTCGCGCGGGACTCCCTGTCCAAGCCCTCGCTTCCCCTCGAGAAGTACGCCGGGCGATACCGCGACGATCTCTACGGCGATGCGACCATCACGCTCGAGAACGGTCGTCTGGTGCTCCGGTTCACCCACTCCCCCGCGTTCACAGGCGAGCTGGAGCACTGGCAGTACGACACGTTCGTCGCGCGCTGGCGGGCGCCCCACCTCGAGGACGCGTACGTGACGTTCTCGCTCGACCCCGACGGCTCGATTGACCGGTTCCGCCTGACCGCCGTGTCGCCGCTCGCGGATTTCAGCTTCGACTTTCAGGACCTGGAGTTCCGGCCGGTCCCCACGCCGCGTTAAGATTCCCTCTCGAGGAGGCGCGCGACATGTTCGGGGAGCTGCTGCACCGGCCCTGGCCCTGGTACGTGACCGGCCCGCTCTTGGGGCTCGTCGCCGTGGGCCTGCTACTGCTCGGCAACAAGCCGTTCGGCATCTCGAGCAACCTGCGGCACCTGTGCGCGGCGTGCCTGCCGGGCGACGTGGCGTACTTCAAGTACGACTGGCGGCGGTCGGGTCTGTGGAACCTCGTCTTCCTTGCGGGCGTCGTGGTCGGCGGCTTCGTGGGCGGCGTGCTGCTCCGGAGCCCACACGCCGTCGCCATCACCGCCCAGGCGCGGGCCTCCCTCGCCGCGCTCGGGATCCATGACTTCTCCGGCCTCGTGCCGCGCGAGATTTTCACGTGGCACGTCCTGCTGAGCGTGCGCGGCGTGCTCATGGTAGTGGGCGGCGGCTTCCTCATCGGCTTCGGCACGGCGTACGCGGGCGGGTGCACGTCCGGGCATGGCATCTTCGGCCTCGCCGACCTGCAGCTGCCGTCGGTCCTCGCGGTGGTTTCGTTCTTCGCCGCCGGCGCGGCGGCGAGCTTCCTGCTGCTCCCGCTCCTCATCCCATGACGACCGCGACCGCCACGACTCCCGCCCTGGCTCGACCCCGGGAGCGTCTGTTGCCGGCGTACCTCTTGGGAGGCGTGCTGTTCGGCATCGTGCTGACAAAGGGCGAGCTCGTGTCGTGGTTCCGCATCCAAGAGGCGCTGCGCTTCAAGGGGCCGTACCTCTACGAGGTGTTCGCATCGGCGCTCGCGGTGGCTGCCCCGGCATTCGCGTGGCTCAAGCGCCACCGCGTGCACTCGCTCGCCGGCGAGGTGATCGCGATACCGCCCAAGGCGCTCGGCCGCGGCGTCCGCTACGTGTATGGCGGTCTGCTCTTCGGACTCGGTTGGGCACTTGTCGGCGCCTGCCCGGGACCGCTCTTCGCGCTGGTCGGGGCGGGCGTCGGCGTGATGGCGGTGGCTTGCCTCGCCGCGGTGGCAGGAACGTGGGTGTACGGGTACCTGCGGCCCCGGCTGCCGCACTAGCCCGCGCGCGACTCGCGGCGGCGGCGGCGGTCCTCGCCGCCGCCGTCTTGCTGCGGTTGTACGAAATCCCGCCCTTCCCCACGTGGTTCTACGTCGTGGCGTGGTACCCTACCCTCCTTATTCTCGACCAGACGGTAGTCCTCTTGGGCGGCGAGTCGCTCCTCGCTCGGCCCGGCACGCTCGCCGCGATGCTGTGGTGGTCCGCGATGATCTGGTTTCTGTTCGAGGCGATCAACTTCCGGCTCGAGGACTGGTACTACGTCTTCCTGCCCGCGAACCGGTTGACTCGCTGGGTCGGGATCACCGTGTCGCTCGCGACGGTCGTACCAGCGGTGCTCCTGCCGGAGCGCCTCCTGGAGCGTTTGGGGGTGTGGCGCGAGCTGCGCGGGCGGCCCGTGCCGCTCCGGCCCGAGCACCTGCGGATCGCGCTCTGGGTCGGGGGTGCGACGCTCGCCCTAGTGCTCGCGCTCCCGCGCTATCTCTATCCGCTCACCTGGGGCGCCGTGTGGCTCATCGCGGAGCCGCTGCTGTATGCCCGCGACCCCGGCCGCTCGCTATTCGCCGACATCGCGCGCGGCGCCTGGGGCCGCGTCGCGCGGCTCATGGCGGCGGGGCTCTTCGCCGGAGCGTTGTGGGAGTCGTTCAACGGCCTGGCGCGGGGACGGTGGATCTACACCGTGCCGTTTCTGGAGCACGGGAAGGTCTTCGAGATGCCCCTGGTCGGCTTCCTCGGCTTCCCGTTCTTCGCGCTCGAGGTGTGGTCGCTGTACCACCTGCTCGCGCCCCGCACGACGCCGCGCACCGTCGCGGCGTCCGCGCTAGTCGCGCTGCTGGTCCTCGCCGGCATGGACGCCTGGACGGTGAGCTCGACGATGCCGGGGCTTGCCCTCCTCCCAGGGGTCACGAACGGGGTCATCTACCGGCTGCGGGACGCGGGCTGGACGGACGTTTTCCGGGTGGCGCGGGCGAGCGTAGCGGAACTGGCCTATAGCGCGAACGTGAGTCCCCATGACGCGCGAGCCGCGCATGAAGCCGCGCGGCTCGCGACGCTCGAGGGGATCGGCACGGCCCACGCGGCCGTGCTCATCGGGGGCGGCATCGGGACCGTGGAAGCGCTGGCCCGGACAGACCCCGACTCAGTGTGGCGCATCGTGCATCACAGCGCGCGCCCCACTCGCGCCGAGGTGCGGGTGTGGGTGCGGGCGGCTCAGGCGGCGATCGGCTCGCCCACCCCGCTCCACTCCTCCACCAGCTCGTCCACCGTCCGGAGCTGGCGGGCCGGATCGGTCGCGTACCACGCTTTGAAGTACTCGAGCCCGGCGCGGTGCGCGTCTTCGGTGAACGCCTGCAGCCCGTCCGTCACCCAGACCAGATCGTAGCCTCGCTGGAACGCGTCGCCCGACGCGTGGCGCGCGCAGCAGTCGGTGTGCAGTCCCGTGACGTACAGCCGCGTGATCCCGCGCTCGACGAGCGCCCGCTCGAATGCCGGATTGAGAAAGGGGCTGTACGTCTGCTTGCCGATGACGACGTCGCCCGACTGCGGCGCGAGCCCCGGCACGATCTCGGCGTTCCACGTGCCCGCCATGGCGTGCGGCGGCCACTTGCGCAGCTCGCTGTCGTTGGGGGTGTGGGCGTCGGTCGCGTACACGACGGTGACGCCGGCGCCGCGCGCCGCCGCCATCAGCCGCGCGAGCGGCTCGATGATCCGCTGGGCACGCTGCTGGTAGTCGGACCCGCCCGCGTCGGCGATCACGCCGCCGGGGTAGACGAAATCGTTCGCCATGTCGATGACGACCACGGCGCTGTGCTGGAGATCGGGGTGTGGCAACGAGGACATACGACGCTCCCATTGTTGAAAGACCGGCACCGGGGGGCCGATTGGGCAACGCCTGGATCCGGCGGAGATGCCGGATCGCTCCCGACGCGGGGCGCGCGCTGCAGCTCGCGCCACCGGGAAATATAACCTCAGGGCATCAGCAGCACTTTCCCGGTCGTTTTCCGGCCTTCGAGCTGGCGGTGAGCCTCTGCTGCCTGCGCGAGCGGGAACTCGTGCCCGATACGGACCTTGAGCCGGCCCGTCTTAAGCCACCCCAGCACCTCGCCCGCGCGCGCCTGCAGCTCGTCACGCGTCGCGATGTAGTGCCCCAGCGTGGGCCGGGTGAGAAACAGCGAGCCCTTCTGGCTCAACAGCTGCGGGTCGAACGGCCCCACCGGCCCGCTCGACTGGCCGTAGAGCACCATCATCCCCCGCCGCGCGAGGCAGTTCAGACCCTTGTCGAAGGTCGTCTTGCCGACGGAGTCGTAGATCACCTGCAGGCCGGCCCCGTCTGTTAAACGTTTGACTTCGGCCTCGAAGTCCTGCTCGGTGTAGCGGATCACCTCGTCCGCGCCGGCCTCGCGGGCGAGCGCGGCCTTCTCGGGCGTCGACACGGTCCCGATGACTCGGGCGCCGCGCAGCTTGGCGATCTGGCACAGCAGCAAACCCACGCCGCCTGCGGCGGCATGCACCAGGCACGTGTCGCCGGGTTTGAGTGCGTAGGTGGTCGACGCCAGGTAATGCGCCGTGATCCCCTGGAGCACCACGGCGGCCGCTTGCTTGCTGCTCACGCCGTCCGGGAGCACGACGACCCGGTCGGCGGGCACGACGGCGTACTCCGCGTACGCGCCCTGCACTGCAGCGTAGGCGACGCGGGCCCCGACCTTCACGTCGCTGACCCCCGGCCCGGTCGCGGCTACGGCCCCGGCTGCTTCTTGCCCCAACGTGAGAGGCAGCGGCGCCTTGTACAGCCCGGTGCGATGGTAAACGTCGATGAAGTTGACCCCGGCCGCCTCGATCCTGAGCAGGACCTGTCCGGCGCCGGGCGTTGGCTGCGGCACGTCTTCGTAGCGCAGCGCGTCGGGACCGCCCGGGGCGTGCACGCGGATCGCCTTCATGGTGCGGCGCGGACGATGCCTCCATCGAGTTCACGGAAGCTGGCGTCGTCGAGCTCGAGCAGAGCGGCCTTCGTGTTCTCCTCCAGGTGCCGTACGGTCGACGTGCCGGGTATCGGCAGCATGACCGGCGACCGCCGCAGCAGCCAGGCGATCGCCACCTGCGCCGCGGTAGCCCCGGTCCGTTGGGCGACGCGGGCGACCGGGCCCCGCCGCGCCAGGCTCCCGGCCGCCAGGGGATACCACGGCAGGAAGCCGATTCCTTCGCGCTCACAGTACTCGAGCACGTCCTCAGACTGGCGGTCCGCCACGCTGTAGCGGTTCTGGACCGACACGATCGGGAGGATGGTGCGCGCGTGCTCGATCTGAGCGACGCTGACCTCCGAGAGTCCGACATGCCGGATTTTGCCCTCGGTCCGCAGGTCCTTCAGTGTGCCAAGCTGGTCGCCCACGGGGACGGCCGGGTCGATGCGGTGCAGCTGGTACAGATCGATCCGCTGGAGCTTCAGCCGTCGCAGACTCCCTTCGCACGCCCTGCGCAGATGCTCCGGGCGGCCGGACTCGACCCATTGATCAGGCCCCGGGCGGACCAGCCCCCCCTTCGTAGCGATGGTGAGCCCGTCCCGGTACGGATGGAGCGCCTCGGCGATGAGCCGCTCGCTCACCTCGGGTCCGTAGGAGTCGGCGGTATCGATGAGCGTGATGCCGAGCTCGACGGCCCGGCGCAGTACGGCGATCGCCTCGTCACGGTCGCGCGGTTCTCCCCAGATCCCCGGGCCCGTGATCCGCATCGCACCGAAGCCGAGGCGGCGCACTCGGAGGTCACCGCCGATGACGAACGTTCCGCTCTCTATCACTTCGCCCCCCCGTGGCTCAGCGCGTACACGTAGGCCGCCACCGCGCGGATCTGGACCCGGGTCAGCTGCGCCCCGCCTGACGGCGGCATGACGCCCGCGTGCTCTTTGGGGGTCGGCACGCCCTGCGCGATGGTCCGCTCGATCGAGTTGAAGCTCCCATCGCCCCACAACCAGCGGTGGCCGGTGAGATCGGGGCCGAGCGGCGACCCTTTGGCGTCCGGGCCGTGGCAACCGACGCAGGTCCCCCCGCCCACCTGGCCGTGATAGACGCTGTCGCCCAAGGTGATCATCGCGGGAGTGATCCCGGCGGCAGCGAGCGCGGCGGCGTCGGCGTGAATGCCTTCGGGCGGCCCGGGTGCCGCAGCGGGCGCCGCCGGTGGCGGTGCCGCCGCAGGCACGGCACCCCTGGTCGCGCCGGTGTACGTCACGCGCCAGATCCGACCGTGCGCGTCATCCGTGATGTAGAGCGCTCCGTCGGGGCCGACCGCGAGCCCGGCGGGACGGTGGGCGGCCTGTCCCGGCTGCTTCACGGCTCCCGCGAACCCGTCGGCGAAAATCTCGTAGCTCCCCGTGGGCTTCCCGTTCGCGAACGGCACGAACACGACGTTGTAGCCGCCCTGCGGGAAGGGCGCGCGGTTCCACGAGCCGTGAAAGGCGATGAACGCGCCGCCGCTGTAGTGAGCCGGAAACTGGGTGCCGTTGTAGAAGATGAGCGCGTCCGGTGCCCAATGCGCCGGAAACACGGCGACCGGGGCCCGCTTGGTCGCGCACGGGCCGAGGCTCCTGCCTCCGTTGCCGCCGTACTCGGGCGCCAGCACCAGCTTGCCCTGCGCATCGTCGTAATAGCACTCCGGCCACCCGTAATCGGCGCCGCGCTCGATGCGGAGCAGCTCCTCCGCCGGAAGGTTCGCCCCCTGCTGCGGCTGGTACAGGCTCGGCCAGTTCTCGGCGAGCTGGTCGCGCCCGTGCTGTGTGGAATAGACGCCGCTGCCACTCGCGTCGACGGCGATGCCCACCGCGTTCCGGATGCCCGTCGCGTACCGCTCGGCAGGCGAGAAGCGCTGCCCGGTGCGATTGGCGTCATAGCGCCAGATGCCGCCGCGCGTCTCGAGCTCCGTGCACGGCTTATGGCCGGGGGAAAGGGCGATGCGGTTCTTGAGCTGGCACGAATTCGACGCGGACCCAAGATCCATGTACAACCCGCCGCCCGAGTCGATCGCGAAGGGGTGCATCGGATGGTCGCCGCTGAGCGGCAGGCCTTGCACGATGGTATCGGGGGCGCCGGTCGGCGCCACGGCCCCCGCCGGCAGCGCGTAGCGCAGGATCTTGTCGTTCGCCTCCGCGTACAGCGCCCCATGATAGAGCGCGATGCCGGTGCCGCCGGCGCCGCCGCTCGGCACGCTGTCGCCGAACCGAACGATCAGGTCGGCCCGGCCGTCGCCCGTCGTGTCCCGGAGCGCGACCAGAAAGCCGCCGGCGGGCGGCTGGTCGTTGCCGTAGTACCGGCCGCTCCACGTGTTGACGTAGACGACGCCCTTGGGCTCGACGGCGATGTGGCGCGGGTGGCCGAGGTTGTCGGCGAACACGGTCGCGCAGAACCCCGCGGGCAGCGTGAGGCCGGCGTTGTCCGGCGGACAGTCCGTGCCATGGCGCGTGACGGCGGCCATGGTGGCGGCGGCGGCGAGCGCCAGGGCGATCAACCGCGACTCGGTTCCATACCGATCCATGCTCATGGTTTCCTGATGATTGGTTGGTGAGCACGCGGGGAGGCGGGCCACCGTCGGGGTCTCCTGGCTTGGGCGAGGCGACGCAATCCGCGACCGGTCAGCTCACTCGGCCCGCTCCCCATCGTGCGCAACAAGGAACGCTCCAGCCGGCGTTGCGGTTCCAGGACGGCCGCTGGTCGACCGCTGGATCAAACTCCGTGAACTTGCGCACCCGACCCCGCGTTTGTCTATCGGGGGATGCAATGAAAGCCACCGTCACGTTGAGCTTGCCCGAACTCGTATACCTGCGCTGCCTTCGCGTCCTCGGGGCGTGGTGGTGCCTCGGCTCGAGCGCGCTGCAACCGTCGGTGCTAACACGGTACGAGGCGCGCCCGTGAGAACTGCGCCGCTTCACGCGACGGCGGCGGCGTTGGGCTTGATGGCCCTGCTGGTGCTACACGTCGGGGCGGCCGGCACGGCGGGCGCGGCGTCCATGACGGCGCGCGCGCTGGTCGTTTCCGATCAGGCGCGCCGCTATCTCAGGCTGGCGTACGGCGCGCTTCCCACCGAGTTTATGGGCTGCATGATCGGCCAGGTCCGCGGCCCCGTGGTGTTCGTGCAGCGCATCGCTCCCGCCGACGTGGACCCGGCCCAGTCAACCCGGACGCACGTGGTGCCGCGGGAGACGTGTGAGGAGGCGGGATGGAAGGGGACGGTGGGGATGATCCACAGCCACCCGGGCGGCGACCGCTGCTTCTACTACTTCCCCGGCACCCAGGTCCCCAGCTCGGACGCTGAGTCGTTCGCGCGGCAGCCGTATCCGGTGGACGCCATCATGTGCGGCGACAGCATCGTATGGATCAGTCGCGACAAGGTGCAGCGACAATTGATGCTCGTGACGGCGTCGACACGGGCCACCCCCAACCGTCGCCCGGGAAATCGCGTGCACACGGGGTCCCTGCTTTCGGCGCAGGGAGAATGAAAGCGCTCGCCGACCGTTGAAGAGCACGCTCGATCGTCTCTACCGCATCGGCCTCTGGATCAAGGGTATCGATGGCGTCTTGGAGATGGCGGGCGGCCTGTTCCTCCTCGTCGTCAGCCAGCCGCAACTCGGCCAGCTGGTGACTTTCCTGACCCAGCGCGAGCTCACCGAAGACCGGAGTGATTGGATCGCGAATCACCTGCGCGATGCGGTGAGTCAGTTGTCCCCGAACACCAAGCTGTTCGCAAGCGTGTACCTGCTGGGTCACGGTGTGATCAAACTCTTCCTGATGGTCGGGTTGGTACGCGGCTGGCCGTGGTCGTATCGGCCCGCCATCGCGTTTCTGCTGGTCTTCATTGGCTATCAAGTCTACCGGATGAGCCTGCACTTCTCGCTCGCGCTCTTGTTGGTCTCGGTGATGGACTCTGTCATCGCCCTACTGGTGTGGCGGGAGTATCGCAGCACCTACCGAGGAGATGTATGACACAGACGACGCAACACACGGAAACGCTCCCCACGGCGCGAGCGGGGGCGGACCTATGAAGGTCGGGTTCATCGGCCTCGGCGGCATGGGGTTGCCCATGGCGCGCCACGTGCTGCAGGCCGGCCACACGGTCACCGTGTACAACCGCACGCGCGCCCGCGCCGATCAGCTCAAGCACCTGAACGCGGGCGTCGCCGACTCGCCCGCCGCCGCCGCGCAGGGCGCCGAGGTGTTGATCACGATGGTCGGCGATGATGCCGCGCTCGAGGAGATCATGCTGGGCGAGCGGGGCGCGCTCGCGGCGCTTCCCAAGGGCGCGATCCACGTCTCGATGAGCACCGTCAGCCCGGGGCTGTCGCGTTGGCTCGCCGAGCGTCACAGCGCGGCCGGGCAGACGCTCGTCGCGGCGCCGGTGTTCGGGCGGCCCGACGCCGCGGAGGCGGGAAAGCTGTGGATCGTGGCGGCGGGACCGGGGGACGCCATCGAGCGATGCCGCCCGCTGCTCGAGGCGATGGGTCAGGGCGTGATACGCGCGGGCGACGACCCACCTCGCGCGAACGTCATCAAGGTCGCGGGCAATTTCCTGCTCGCGGCGGCGATCGAGGCGCTGGGCGAGGCGTTCGCACTGGCGCGGAAATACGGCGTCCCGCCGGCTGAGCTGCTGGACGTCGTGAACGGGCGGCTGTTCCGCTCGCCGATCTACGAGAACTACGGCAAGCTGATCGCCGAGGAGCGTTACGAGCCCGCGGGCTTCAAGCTCCGGTACGGACTCAAGGACGTGCGGCTCGCGCTCGAGGCGGCGGACGAGGCGACGGTGCCCATGCCGCTCGCGAGCCTGATGCGGGACCGCTACCTCTCAGCCGTGGCGCGCGGCTGGGGCGACGCCGATTGGGCGGCGCTCGCGCGCGTCGCCGCCGCCGACGCGGGCCTGTGATGCGTCACAGGACCTGCCGCTCACCCTCCCGCGATCGCCGGGATGACCGTCACCTCGTCGCCGTCCTGCACGGGCGCCGCGAAGCCGCCGCGGAACCGGACGTCCTGGTCGTTCAAGTAGAAGTTCACGAACGGATAGGGCTTCCCTTGGGCGTCGCGCAGCCGGGGGCCGAGCGCCGGATAGCGCGTCGCCACGTCGGCCACCGCCTCGCCCAGCGTGCGGCCGGTGGCCTCGATCGTGCGCGCCCCACCCGCGTGGGCCGCGAGCACCGACGGCAGATTCACCGTGATCGCCATATCAGCTCCTCTCCACGAGTGCCACGACCTCGCGCAGCCGCGGGTCAATGACGGGCGCCACGGCGAGCGCGCCGCTCACCGCCTCGAGCGTCTTCAAGCCGTGCCCGGTGATGCACAAAACCAGTTCGTCGTCCGGCCGAAACCGGCCGGCGCGGGCGAGGGCGAGGGCCGCCGCGGTGGTCGCCCCCGCCGCCGTCTCGCCGAACACGCCGACGTCCTCGGCCAGGACCCGGATGCCGGCGACGAGTTCGTCGTCGCTCACCGCCGCCGCCCACCCGCCCGTCTCCCGGATCGCCCGCGCGGCGAAGGCGCCTGAGGAGCGAGCCGCCCGCCATGGGCGCCACGACCGCGCTGGGAAGCCGCCAGCCAAGCTGCTCTGCGACTTCGTAGGCGACCGTCTTCGATCCCTCGCCGTAGTAACTGCGGAGATTGACGTTCACCACGCCCCAGCCGAACCGGTCCGCCACCTGGGCGCACAGCCGGTTCACGTCGTCGTAGGTGCCGCGCACCCGCACCAGCCGGGCGCCGTACACGCTCGTGCCGACCACCTTGCCGGCCTCGAGCTCGTCGGGGATGAAGATCCACGCCTTGAGGCCGGCGCGCGCGGCGTGCGCCGCGACCGCGTTCGCGAGGTTGCCGGTGGAGGCGCAGCCGATGGTGTCGAGCCCGAAAGCCGCCGCGGCGTTGATCGCCGCGGCCACGACGCGATCCTTGAACGAGAGCGAGGGGTGGCACACCGTGTCGTTCTTCACCCAGGCGTGCGCCACGCCAAGCCGCCGGGCCAATGCCGGCGCCTCGACGAGCGGCGTGAACCCCGTATCGAGCGACAGCACCGGCTCCCCGTCGAACGGCAGCCATTCCTGGTAGCGCCACAGCGAGGGTGCCCGGCCCGCGATCGTGGCGCGGTCGGGGAGCCGGCGGGTCGGGTCGTATACCGGGTCGAGGGGGCCGAGGCACTGGTCGCAGATCGCGACCGGCGCCGGGGCGCGCTCGGCGCCGCAGTTGCGGCAGCGGAGCGGCCGCGCGGTGATGGAGACGGGAGCAAGCGTAGCCGGTGTGACCGTCATGAGCGCCTCAAACAAAAAAGCCCGGGCAACAATGCCGCGGGCGGTCGCTTTTTAGCACCTTGTTTAACGTGGCGGCAATACGCGGCAAATCACCACGTGACGTCGATTGTTGCCCGTAAGATACCCGGTGACCTCGTACGGTCAAGTAGGGGCACGGCATGCCGTGCCCCTACGTCTACGCCGACACCGGGGCCAGCGCGTGCACGAACGCGCGAATCCCCGCGAGCGCCCGCTCGAGCTCGGCCGGCTCCGTGGCGTAGCACAGCCGCAGGTGCCCGGTCCCCCCGGGGCCGAAGGCGGTCCCCGCGAGCACGGCGACGTGCTGCTCGGCGAGCAGTCGCTCCGCGAACGATTCGCAGCTCAACCCCGTGCGCTCGAGGGCGCCCCCGATGTCGGGGAAGCAATAGAACGCGCCCGCCGGCGTCGCGCAGCTGACGCCGTCGATCGCGTTCAGGCCGCGCACCAGCAGGTCGCGCTTCGCCCGCAGCCCCGAGACCATGCGCGTGACCGGCTCCTGCGACCCGGTGAGCGCGGCGAGCCCCGCGTGCTGCACGAACGTCGCCGTGCAGGAGACGTTGTTGATGACGAGGGTCGTCATCGGCTCGGCGAGCCGGGCGGGCATGACGCCGTACCCCAGTCGCCACCCCGTCATCGAGTACCCCTTCGAGAAGCCGTCCACGATCACCGTCCGCTCCGCCATCCCGGGGAGCGCGGCGATGCTGTCGCGGCTGCCGTCGTAGCGGATCTGCCCGTACACCTCGTCGGAGATGACCCACAGGTCGTGCCGCCGAGCCAGCTCGGCGAGCCGCGCGAGGTCCTGGGGCTCGGCCACGCCGCCGGTCGGGTTGTGCGGCAGGTTGAGGATCAGCAGGCGGGTGCGCGGCGTGATCCGCTCCGCGATCGCCTCGACGCGCGGCGCGAAGGCGCGTGTCTCGTCGAGCGGGTAGTAGACCGGCCGCCCGCCCGCGAACCGCGCCACCGACTCGTAGATCGGGAAGCCCGGATCGGGCGTGAGCACCTCGTCCCCCCGCTCGATCAGCGCCAGCGCCGCACAGAACAGCATCGGCTTCGCACCCGGGGTGACGATCACGTTCTCGGGTCCTGCGCGTACCCCGCGCGCCGCGAGCGATCGCGCGATCGCGTCGCGCAGCTCGGGCACCCCGGCGGCGAGCGCGTACCGGGTGAGCCCATCGCGCAGCGCCCGCACCCCGGCCTCCACCACGTGCGGCGGGGTCGGCATGTCGGGCTCGCCGATCTCGAGATGCACGACCTTGTGCCCCGCCGCTTCGAGCCGTCTGGCGGCGGCGAGCACCAGGTAGGCCTGCTCCGTACCGAGCGTGTCGAGTCGTCCGGCCCAGTGCATAGACGATCCTGTCGGGGACAAACGAACCCCGGAGCGACGCCCCGGGGTCGGATGTGGCAAATCTACGTGGGTGGGCGCCCCTGTGACCTACCCGAATGGGGGGCGGGGGCCGGGTGGCGGGGAGGGGGGGCTATTTCGCGCGCTCTAGGTACACGCCCTCGCGCGGGTCCACCCGCACCTTTTCGCCCTCACTGATGAAGTCTGGCACCTGGACGGTCACGCCGTTCGAGAGCTTCGCGGGCTTGGTGCTCGCGGTCTTGGTGGCGCTCCGCATCACGGGCGAGGTCTCCACGACCGTCAGCTCGACCACCGACGGCAGCTCGATGCCCACGGGGTGACCGTTCAGCCACTCGACCTGGATGTGCATCTCGGGCTGTAGCCAGTCGGCGTGATCCCCCACGGCTTCGTTGTCCAGCGTGTACTGCTCGTAGGTGTTGGTGTCCATCACGTGCACGCCGCCCTGATCCCGGTACAGGACCTGAAACTCCTTGGTCTCGAGCGGCGCCTCGTCCACGAAGTCGGTGGCCGCGAGCCGCGTATCAAACGTGTTACCGGTGACGAGATTGCGCAGCCGCACCTGGACGAACGCGCGCAGGTTACCGGGGGTGCGGTGCGTGAACTCCATGACGCGGGAAGGCTGGCCGTCGAGCAGGATGACGTGGCCGCGCCGGATGTCGGTGGCTTTCATCTTATTATAGACCGCCCTTCAAGAGGCCGGAAAATAAGCCGATTGAGCGTGGAATCAACGGGGTGGCACCAGGTCGGCAAGCGACAGCGGCCGCGTGAGGTACCCCGCGAAGACCCGGTCCCACCACGCCCCCGTGCGGGCCCGCTCGGCCGGCGTGCTGAAGCGGTAACGGTAGTACGCGAGCCGGACGTACCGGGGCGGCCCCTCCGGGAAGGGATTCTCCGCGAGCAGCGACACGACCTCCGGACTCCCCTGCAGCAGGCGGGCGACGAAGGGGAGCAGCCAGCCCCGTGCGCCGTCCGGGTCGAGCGCGGCGAACCACATCTGCCAGTCGAGCCGCGGCTGATGCGGCGCCACGAACCGTGGCCGGCGGGTCACGTCGCCGGGCTTCCAGCGGAAGCGGTACTCGCGCCATGCCACGGTGTCCCGGCTGCCCTCGACCACGATCTCGGGCCGCTCGGTGGTCATGACGCGGAACAGTCCGTAGCCGTTGATCGAGCGGAACGGCGCCACGGCGTCGAGCAACGGGTTCTCGAACGGCGCCCGCCCCCGGGCGCTTGGCAGGGTCTGCACGATCTCCCGTACGAACGCGAGCAGCGAGAGCACGGCCACGACGGGCACCAGGACGCGGACAGCGCGTCGCTTCCACAACGGCTCGGGCTCGCCCACCTCGAGCCGGAGCGGCAGCGCGCGGCCGAGCGTCGCGTCGTCGACGAGCGGCACGCACAGCACGAGCGCGAGGGCGTTGAAGAACCCGTAGTTGCCTGTGACGGCAATGCCGAGCTGCCCGAGCACGAGCAGGCCGCAGGCCGCGAGCCGCAGCCGGGCGAGCCGCTCGGGGACGAAGATGAGCCACGGCGCGCCCAGCTCCGCCACGAGAACGAGAAGCAGCATGCCGCGGTGCGTCCATTCCGGGAGCCAGTGGGCGTACCACGCCGTCCACGGTGGCAGGGGCTGGGTCCAGAAGTGGTAATCGAGGGCGGTGAGGTCGCGCCACGTCGGGTCGCCGCTCGCGAGCTTGGTGATTCCGGAGAGGAACATCAGGCGGAACAGCAGCCACAACACGAGCCAGCGCATCGGCTCGGACGGAGCCCGCTCGCGGCGCCGGCTCGGCACGAGATCGGTGGGCGCGTAGAACACCGCGAGCAGGCCCGCCTCGAGCAGCAGCGCGTCCCATTGGAACCAGAGGAACGTCTGCCCCACGACGCTCGTCGACAGATAGAGCAGCCACAGCAGCGCGAGCGCCGGTGCCTGGGCGACGCCGGCCACGACGAGCAGCGCCAGCACTGCGCCGCCCCAGCACAGCGCCCGCAGCATGCCGTCCCCCCCTCCGACGAGCCAGCACAGCGTGGGGAACAGCCGGTAGGCGGCGCCGCCGTACAAGGCGTGTGCCCGCTCGAGGAAGGTCCGGGCCGGAAGGATGCCGTGCTCGCCCACGAGGCCGGTGATCTGCAGCGCGAGCGAGGGGGGGGGGGGCGGGGGCGGCGGCAGGTCCGTGGCCCGGGGTTCGGTGATGCCCATCGTGGCCCCCCAAGATGGGGGCCGCTAGCATTGATGGGAACACGTGTCCCGTCGTGAACCGCGCCGCGCCCTGCGGGGTAGCACCCTCCGTCGTACGCCGCTGCCACCCGGCAGCCGCGTGAGCCGCGTCACACAAGTCTCGGTAGGAGGTGTCCAGATATGGTTCCCACCAGCCGTCCCGCGGTGTGGGTGGCATGGCTGCCGCTCGCCCTGCTGGTCGCCGCCGGATGCAAGCAGGGTCCCACGCCGGAGGTGCAGGCGCGGATGGACAGCCTGTCGCAGGCGTCCAATGACCGCGACCGTCTGATGCAGGAGGTCGCGGAGAACACGCGCCTCGTGAGCGAGATCAGCCGGGAGCTCGCGAAGGCGAGCGTCCCCGCGAAGGCGCTCAAGATCACGGCCGAGTCGCCGCTCCGGGCGTCGCGCGACACCCTGATCCAGAAGATCCGCTACGTCACCACCCGCATGCGTGAGATCGAGCCCCGGCTCAAGGACAGCGAGCAGCGCATCCGGCAGCTCACGACTCTCTCCGACAGCCTGCGGGACCAGCTGGCCGCCACGATGCAAAACCTGCAGGGCGTGATCGACAACCAGAAGGAGACGATCGAAGCACTCACGAACCAGGTGGACCAGCTCTCGACCCAGCTCGCGGCGCTGAAGGACACGATCGAGACCATGGCCACCGAGGCCAACACGGTCTACTATGTGATCGGGACCAAGGACGAGCTCGAGCAGAAGGGGATCGTGCGGGAGATCGGCGGGGCGCGCTTCCTGTTCGTCCTGTGGAAGTCCGGGAAGTCACTCGTCCCGGCGCGGAACCTCGACCCGAGCGAGTTCACGGTAGCCGATCGGCGCCACTTGAGCGAGCTGCCGCTTCCTGCCGACAACAGGGAGTACCGGATCGTGTCGCGGCAGGACGTGACCGCGCTCGATACCCCGCTGTCCGACGATGGCACGATCACCGGCAAGGTACGGATCGCGGATTCCGCGAGATTCTGGGCGGCCTCGAAGTACCTGATCATCGTGGAGGGGTGAGGCTTGACCGTGCCGGGGGTGGACCACTAGCGTCACGAGGTGATCCACCCCTGGCACGATCTCCCAGCGGGGAAACACCCGCCCGACGAGATCACCGCGATCATCGAGATCCCGGGCGGCAGTCGCAACAAGTACGAGCTTGACAAGGAGTCGGGGCTGTTCCGGCTGGACCGCGTGCTGTACTCCGCGGTTCACTATCCGGGGGACTACGGGTTCGTCCCGCGCACGCTGTCCGAAGACGGCGATCCGTGCGACGTGCTCGTGCTGATCCGGGAGCCGACCTTTGTGGGGTGCGAGATCAACGTACGGCCGATCGGCCTGCTCAAGATGCTCGACCGCGGCGACCCGGACGCCAAGATCGTCGCGGTGCCGGCGCACGATCCCTTTCAAAACGAGTTCTTCGACATCGCGGATCTGCCGCAGCATTCGCTCAGGGAGATCGAGCACTTCTTCCAGATCTACAAGGATCTCGAGGGGAAGCGCGTGGTCACAGTGGGATGGGAGAAGAGCGACGCGGCGATGCAGGAAGTGATGCAGTCGATCGAGCGTTACCGCGAGCGGTACGGCACTCGGGGGACTGCGAGGTTGACGGCCTCGTAAACGGGGATCCGGCGGCTCCGAGCCCGGGCAACCGGATCTGTGGCTGTTCGACCACATTTTCGTGGTCGTCTCGAAGTGACCGCAGTCACGTGCTCACCGCGACGCGACGGTGGCGTCGGGGCGCGGGACTTGCTACAGCGACCCATTCTGAGGAGGGCTCATGCACGCAATGATCCGACGGTACCGAGTGCGGCTCGGAACGGTCGAGCAGGCAGCCCGCCATGCGGAACGGGGCTTCCTGCCGCTGCTCCGCCAGATCCCGGGGTTCGTGTCCTGCCAGCTGGTGGATGCCGGGAACGACATCCTCACCTGCATGGCGCTGTTCGAGACGCCGGACGGCACCGCGGACGCGGTGCGCGCGTCGCGGGAGTGGTTCCGCGACGAGTGGTCGTCGTTTCGCCCCGTGCCACCCGAGGTCGTGGTGGGAGAGGTCCTGGCGCACGCCACGAGCGACCGGCGCCGGCTGCCGGACCGGCGGCGGGTGGTAGGATCGATCGGCCCGGAGGCCTGGAAGGGCGAGGAGCGCCGGGCCGGCGCGGAGCGGCGCGCCGAAGCCGTGAGCTGGGCGGCGGTGGGCTAGAGCCCCCCCTCCCCCCCTCCCCCCCTCCCGCCCCTGGCTCTCGCCCGCCGGCTGCTGCTCTCCGCCTCGCGCAGCGCCTGGCTCGCCCGCCAGCTCTCCGAGCGGGCCTTCTTCCGCCGCGCCGTGCGCCGCTTCCTGCCGGGCGAGGAGCTCGGCGCCGCGCTCGACGCCGCAGCCGGGTTCGCCCGCGACGGCATCGGGAGCGTGCTCACCGAGCTCGGCGAGCAGGTGACGACCCGCGCCGAGGGGTCCCGAGTCCGCGACCACTACCTGCAGGTGCTCGACCGCGTGCGGCAGCGCGGGCTCCCCGCCCAGATTTCCGTCAAGCTCACGCACCTGGGCCTCGACGTGGACCGCGCGGCGTGTCTCGAGAACGTGCGCGCGCTCGCCGCCCGCGCGGCCGACGCAGGCTCGTTTCTCTGGATCGACATGGAAGAATCCCGCTACGGGGACGTCACGCTCGAGCTGTTCCGCCGGGCGCGGGCGGCGCACGCCGGCGTCGGCGTGTGCCTCCAAGCGTACCTGCGTCGCACGTCCGCCGATCTCGAGGGGCTGCTGCCGCTCGCTCCCGCCATCCGGCTGGTGAAGGGCGCGTACAATGAGCCGCCCGACGTCGCGTTCCCGAAGAAACGAGACGTGGACGAGCGCTACTTCACGCTCGCCGGGCGGCTGCTCGAGCACGCCGCCCGAGGCCAGGCGCGGCCGGTGTTCGGGACGCACGACCTCCGCCTGATCGAGCGGCTGCGCCAGCGCGCGGCCGCCCTCGGCGCCGCGCCCGGCAGCTACGAGGTGCACATGCTGTACGGCATCCGCGCCGCCGAGCAGCGGGCGCTGGCGCGCGACGGCGTGCCGGTGCGCGTGCTCATCAGCTACGGGACCCACTGGTTTTCCTGGTACATGCGGCGGCTCGCCGAGCGGCCCGCGAACGTGTGGTTCGTCGTACGAAACATGCTCTAGCGTTTCTCGAATCCGCGGGTAAACCCGCGGCTCGGCACTGCCCGTAAACGGGCACGCACGGAAGCCGCTTCAGCGGCACGGCCGAGTCGCGGCTTCAGCCGCGGAACGAGCGACTTGAGCCCAACCAACCTTCCCGCGAGCTTTCCGGAGCTCATGATTACGCGTACACTCACGCCCGCCCCCGGTGCCCTCGACCGCTGGCGCCGCGACACGCCCGGTTGCCGCGACCGGATTCATCTGAACAACGCCGGCGCCGCCCTGATGCCGCAGCCCGTGCTCGAGACCCTCACGCGTCACCTGGAGCGGGAGACGGCGATCGGGGGGTACGAGGCCGCGGACGAAGCGGCTGCGCGGGTGCGCGAGACGTACGAGCTGGTGGCCCGGCTCGTGGGTGCGGCGCCCCGCAACATCGCGCTGGTAGAGAACGCCACCGTGGCGTTCTCACAGGCGCTGTCGGCGTTCGACTTCCGCCCGGGGGACCGCATCGTCACCACGCGGGCGGACTACCCCTCGAACCAACTGATGTATCTGTCGCTGGCGCGGCGCGCGGGCGTCGAGACCGTGCGTGCCGACGACCTCCCCACCGGCGGCGTGGATCCGGAGAGCGTGCGCCGGCTGGCGCGCGATCCGCGCACGCGGCTCGTCGCCGTGAGCTGGGTGCCGACCAACTCGGGACTGGTGCAGGACGCCCGCACGGTGGGGGAAGTCTGCGCCGAGCTGGGCGTGCCGTACCTGGTCGACGCCTGCCAGAGCGTCGGCCAGATGGCGGTGGATGTGAACGCGCTGCACTGCGACTACCTCGCCGCCACCGGGCGGAAATTCGTGCGCGGGCCGCGCGGCATCGGGTTCCTCTATGTGTCCGACCGCATGCTCGAGCGCGGTGCCTTCCCGTTGTTCGTCGACATGCGCGGCGCGGACTGGACCGACCCCGACGCGTTCCGCCTGGCCGACGGCGCCCGCCGCTTCGAGAACTGGGAGTTCGCCCACGCACTCGTGCTGGGGCTGGGCGAGGCCGCACGCTACGCGCTCGCGGTCGGAAGCGCGGGGGGCGAGCGCGCGTGGGCATTAGCCGCGGAGCTGCGCGAACAACTCGCGGCCCTTCCCGGTGTGCGCGTGCTGGACCGCGGACGGGAGCGCTGTGCCATCGTCACGATCGACGTCCGTGGACACGATGCCGCCGACCTGAAGCTGCGCCTGCGCGAGCGGGGCGTGAACACGAGCTCTTCGGACCGCGACGACGGCGTGCTCGACATGGACGAGAAGCGTGCGACCACGGTGCTCCGCTTCTCGCCCCACTACTACAACACGGAGGACGAGCTCTCCGCCGCCGTGGAGGTGCTGGCCGGGCTCATCCGGCCATGAGCGTCCCGCGGCCCGGCAAGATCATCGGCATCGGGCGGAACTACCGCGACCACGCCGCCGAGCTCGGCAACACCGTGCCCGCGAAGCCGCTGCTGTTCCTCAAGCCTGCCACCGCGGTGATCGGGCACGGCGCGCCCATCGTGCTGCCGCCCGAATCGGCGCAAGTGGACTTCGAGGGCGAGATCGGGGTGGTGATCGGGAAGCGGCTGCGGCGGGTCGGGGAAGAGGAAGCGGGCCGGTCCATCGCCGGCGTCACGTGCGTCAACGACGTGACGGCGCGCGACCTGCAGCGGAGCGACGAGCAGTGGACGCGGGCGAAGGGGTTCGACACCTTCTGCCCCGTCGGGCCGCGGGTCGTGCGGGTGGACCCGGGCCGGTTCGCCGAGCTCGAAGTGTTCTGTCGCGTGAACGGCGCCGAGCGGCAGCACGGGCGGGCGCGCGACATGGTGTTCTCGATCCCGGCGCTCGTCGCCTACGTCTCGGAGGTGATGACGCTCGAGCAGGGCGATCTCGTCGCGACGGGGACCCCCGCCGGGGTGGGACCGCTGCGCGCCGGCGACGTGGTGGAAGTCGAGATCCCCGGCGTCGGCGTGCTCTCGAATCCCGTGACGGTCGAGGCCGGTTAGTCGCGCACCCGCTCGCGGCGCTCGAGCCAGTCCTTGATGAGGAAGCCCAGCGAGGCGCCGAAGCCGGCGCTCGCCACGCCCAAGAGCAGTTTTCCGGTCACGAGCAGCACAGTCATGCCGACCTCTCCTCGACAAAACAAACCGACGCCCCCGCAAGGGACTCGATGCGCGGGGGCGTCGGTCTATCAACCACTGCGACGGACGACTAGTTCCCCATCACTGACATAGCATACCCCGAAGGCGGGAGCAGGGTCAACGATCAATCTTGGTGGGCCCGCCACGCCCGATAGTACAGGTCCGCCTCGTCCAGGAATCCCCCATGGCGCGGCTGCCAGCCGAGCAGGCGGACGGCCTTGCGCGCGTCCAGGTGCTGGTTCAGGGCGAGGGCCTCGGCGAAGTCCCCCATGGTCTTGCGGGCCTCGGCGAGCGGGAGGGGGCGGATCTCGCCCCGATAGCCCGCCGCCCGCGCCGCCGCGCCGGCCATCTCGAGCACGGTGGCGCGAGACCGGTCGCTGATGTCGAAAATTTCGCCACCGAGCCCACTCTCCCCGGCCCGCAGGTAGGCGTCGGCGAGGTCGTCCGCATGCACCATGGTCCAGCGGTTCCGGCCGTCGCCCACCACGGTGGGGGGCTTCCCGGCGCTGGGATCGGCGAACCAGGGAGCGGTGAGGCCGCCCGGCCCGCCGTACACGCAGCCCGGCCGGATCACGAGCCCGCGTAGTCCGGAGGCCTGGAGCACGAGCTGCTCGTGCGCCGGCCGCCACGCGACCATCCTGACCGGATTCAGGGGCGTGGTCTCGTCCACCATGCGGTCTCCCGTGTCCCCGTGCACCCACGCCCCGCTCGTGAAGATCACGGTCTTGGGCCTCGCGCCCCGGCGTCCCGCCTCGATCAGCGTCTCGATCGCGGTCTTGTCCTTGGCGACCCCGTTGGGGGAGTACTCGAACGCCGCATGGACGACGACGGCGCACTCGGCCGCGACGTCGGCATAAGCCTTGGGGTCCGCCAGGTCGCCCACGACGGGCTCGATCTCCTGTTGCGCGAGCCGCCGCGCCTTCGCCTGGCTTCGCGTGAGGCCCCAGACGTGATGCCCCGCCCGCCGGAACGCCGTGGCCACGCTCGACCCGACGTATCCGGTGGCACCGGTGACGAACACTTGCATTGGAAACTCTCCAGTTGCCGAGGGATGTGTTCCCGATAACGGCGTTCCCGGTTGCCCGGTTTCCGTCAGGTTGAATCCTCGCCCTCGCCCCGTTCCAGGGCCGGCCGGTCGGGGGCGGGATCCGCGCCGGCGATCTGCTCCAGCCGGTCCCGCACCCGACCCGCGTGGCGGGTGCTGTCCTCAAACTTCTTCTGCGCGTTAGCGAGGTGTGTGCCGACGGTCTGATAGGCCGACCAGAAGGCGTCGAATTGCTGTCGCAGCCCGCCCAGCTGGTCCTGGATCTCCCGGGCGCGCTGCTCCACCCGCATGCCCTTCAGGCCGTGGAGAATGACGAGGAGATACGCGTAGAAGGTGTGCGGCGAGACCGGGATCACGCTGCGCTGCATCGCGTGGCCCAGGACGCCGCCGCCGTCGTCCGGGTCCACGCTCCGTCCCATCACCGCCTCGTAGTACACGCTTTCGGCAGGGATGTACATCAACGCGAACTCGTACGTCCCCTCGTCCGGCCGGATGTACTTGTCGGCGATCTCGTCGATCCGGTCCTTGAGCGAGCGCGCGAACGCCCGCCGCTCGCGCTCCTGCTCCGGACCCGAGGTCGCGAGCATGCGCTGGCACGCCTCGAGCGGGAATTTCGCGTCCACCGGGACGAGGCGCTCGCCCAGCCGGAGGACGGCGTCCACGCGCTCGCCCGAGCGGAACTGGTACTGCATCTCGTAGTGGCCGGGGAGGATCTGGCGGAGCAGCTCCTCCAGCCACACCTCGCCGATCGTGCCGCGCAGCCTCGGGACCTGGAGCAGCTGCTGCACCTCGCTGACGGTCTCGCCCATCGTCTCGAGCCGCCGCGTCACCTCGCCGAGCTGTCCCAGGCGCTCGCGCACATCTTGCAGCACGCGCGCCTGCTCGGCGCTCCCCTGCGCCAGCGCTTTCGGCACCTCGTGCTGCGCGGCGACGAGCTGGTCGAATCGGGCGCGCAGCTCGATGAGCTGCTGCTGGATAAGGCCGGCGGCGCCTTCGGACGCGGGCCGCCGCAGCAGCGCGATCACGAGCAGCGCGGCGAGGATGAGGATCGCGACGACGGCGGCAGTGGGCACATCAGCAACCTATGCAAGCGCCCGACGGCAGTGAAGGCGCGGCTCGAGTCGCGGCTCGCCGCTAGATTTGCCTCATGGCCGACACGGCCCCCGCTCACCGCCTCTCCAAGTCCCGCTACCTCGCCGGCCTCCAGTGTCACAAACAGCTGTGGTGGCGCGTGCACGAGCCCGACGCGCCGGAGCTCGTTCCCGACGTGGCGCTCCGCAACCGCTTCGCGCAGGGCGCCGAAGTAGACCAGCGCGCCCGCGGTTACGTCCCGGGCGGCGAGCTGATCGACCTGCCGTTCTACGAGTACGACAACAAGGTGGCGGCGACCCGCGACGCCATCCGACACGACCCGCCGGTGCTGTATCAGCCGTGGTTCCTCGCGGATGACACCTATGCAGGCGTGGACATCCTGACGCGCGGGCCGCGCGGCTACGACGTGATCGAGGTGAAGGCGGCCAACCGCCTCAAGCCGGAGCACATTCCCGACGTGGCGGTGCAGGTGCACGTGCTGCGGCGGAGCGGCCTCGCCGTCGAGCGCGCCGAGGTGATGCACCTGAATCCGGAGTGCCGCCATCCCGACCTGTCCAACCTGTTCCAGCGGGAGGACGTGACCGCGGCGGTGGAGGGCGTGCTGGTGGGCCTGCCGGACGAGCTGGCCGCGCAGCGGCGCATGCTCGAGGGGCCGCTCCCCGACGTGGCGATCGGGGAGCACTGCACCAGGCCGCACGACTGTCCGTTCCTCGAGCGCTGCTGGCCCAAACTTCCCGACCACCACGTGAGCAAGCTGTACCGGATCGAGCGCAAGCAGCTGCTCGAGTACGAGGCCGACGGCTACGCGAGCATGGCCGACCTGCCGACCGACCTCGAGCTGTCGGCGATCCACGCGCGCCAGGTGAGGGCGGTGCGGAGCGGCGTCATGGTGGTCGAGCCCTCGCTGCGCGCGGTACTGGCCAAGTTCAGCTCGCCGCTCGCCTTCCTGGACTTTGAGACCGTGAGCCTCGCAATCCCGCGCTGGCCCGGCTGTCGCCCGTGGCAGCTCGTACCGGTCCAGTTCAGCTGTCACGCCGAGGAGCGGGGCCGGGGATTGGTGCACCACGAGTGGATCGCCGACGCACCGGACGATCCCCGGCCCGCGCTCGCTCAGGCATTGGTCGAGGCGTGCGCCGGCGCCCGCAAAGTGGTGGCCTACTACGCGAGCTTCGAGCGGGACTGCATCCGCCACCTCAAGGCGGCGGTGCCGGGCCTCGAGCGCGAGCTCACCCGCATCGAGCAGCGGCTGGTCGATCTCCTGCCCGCCATCCGCAACCACGTCTACCATCCCGACTTCGGCGGCAGCTTCAGCATCAAGAAGACGCTGCCGGCGCTCGTGCCCGGCGTTTCCTACGGCGACCTGAGAATCGCCGACGGCGAGACGGCCACGGTCGAGCTGCTGCGGCTGATGTTCGAGGGCACGACCATGCCGCCCGACGAGCAGGCGGGGCTGCGCCGGGCGCTGCTCGCCTACTGCGCGCGCGACAGCTGGGCGATGGTGAAGATGCTGGAGACGCTCAGGACGCTGGTGGCGGAGCAGCTGGAGCTGTTTTGAGGGGGTTTCGACCTCCTGCTGAAGTCTGTGTTGGCGATCGGTGGTTCGCCCAGCGAAGTAGTTCGCGCCCTTGCTTCGCGCAAGAAACTCACGCCCGCCTGACTTAGCGGACTCGCCCGACCCGCGATCGAGCCGGGAGCAGGGAGCAGGTCTACCCCCTGCTCCCTGCTCCCGGCTCCTTGCTCCCTAGAGCGGCGACAAGCGCGCCCACGACCGCGATAAACAGCCCCGGCCCCAAACGCGGCACGAGCATCGGATTCGCGTGCAGGTCACGATACGTGATGAGGAGTTGCACCATCAGCCAGACGCTGAATACGGCGAGCGCGCCGCCGAGCAGCGCAACGACCCGTCGGACCCCCGGGGCGGGCCGCAACCAGCCCCGGACGCCCGCCACGAGGCAGACCGCTCCGCCCGCCGCGAGGACGCGACCGTTCAACCCGATCACCCCTCGCAGCGGGTGCAGCCCGGCGTACAGCGTCAGCCAGGGCAGGAACGCCCCGATCGCCATCAAGGCGCCGCCGGCGACGGCGGCGGAAGCGACGCGGCGTTCGTGAGCGGTCGCCACGGACGGAAGGCCCTTCACGGAGTCGTCACGCCCGGGCGCACATCAAAGAAGAGATAGACGTTCGTCAAGATCTCCGGGGTGATCTTCGCGCCGGTCGGATCTGCCGCCTGGAGGGCACGTACCGCGGCGAGACTCTTGCTGGCGACCACCTGGTCCCACGTCGCGGGATCCTTGACGCCAATGACATGCAGCTCCCACCAGTTGCCCTCGACCTGATCCACGATGTGACTGTGGGCCGGGAGCGGGGCGTTTTCCGTGCCCGGGCCGAATACCCGTGAGAGATCGATCGTCGATGGATGGTTGATGCAGTGGCCCACCATCGGGCACTGGAGCGTCGACTCGGCGGGCCGGAAGCCGATCGGCGTCATCACGTAGAGGATCGGAATGCTCCCGAGCCGGGGGTCGACGGTCCCATCCGAGCCGACCTCGCACGCGGTGGTGGAGCCGACCGCATTCCCGTCCGCGACCGGCGTCCGGCAGAAGAACGGCTTGTGATAGAAGAACTGCACCGTCTGCCCCTGCAGCCACCCCGCCGTGAACCCGAACTCGGCGTCACCCACCTGGTTCTGGGTCTGCTGGAACGCGGGAGCCAGGGGCCCCGGATGGAGCTGGGTGGGCGTGCCGGCGTCCGAGCAGCCGGCGATCAGGGCCGCCAGCGTGACGCCGGTGAATCGATGACCGAAGGTGAGGCGCATAGGTACCTCCAGCGCGAGGGTGCACGCGTCGAACAGGCCGTCGGTACACGTGCGATCGGCCTACAGCGACTTCAGGTATTCGACCAAATCCGCTTTTTGCGCGTCCGAGAGTCCGAGTCCCAGGACGCGGTTGTAGTGCTCGACGACGTCCGCGAGCGTCGCGGCGCTGCCGTCATGGAAATACGGTGGGTGCCGCGACAGGGCCCGGAGCGGCGTGGTCCGGTACTGATGGATCTTCAGCCGACTCGCGCGCACCGGATCCATGCCCGTTTCCGATGGATCGTGCAGTACACCGAGATTCACGTCCGTGAAGGCCATCGCCGGCAGGTGGCAGCTCGCGCACCGGCCCGTCGACGTGAAGACCAGCTTCCCGCGCTCGGCCGCTGCCGGATCGAAGCTGTCGGCCGGCGGAGGCGGGGCGTTCAGGCTCAGCTGATACGCACGCAGCACCGGGAGCACCGGCGTCACCCGGTCCGGGGACTGTTGGATGTCGATCCCGAGCCCGGGGTCCGAAAACGAGCCGTGCCCGTGCATCTGGGTGACGGCCACGTAGGCGTTCCAGTAGCTGACCGGTCCTTCCGCCGTATAGGTCTCGAGCGCGACGCCGCGCAAGCCGAGGGCGGGGGGGATCACGACGGGACTGTTGATGCCGTCCCGGTTGAATTCCGCGTCGTACTTTCCCGGGCCCCACGAATTGAACACGGCCTTGACGGCCGGCGGCAGGACCGGCGAGAGGGCGACGATCGCTCCGACGTTCAAATCGTGGTTCGGCAGCCCGTCGAGCCGCCGCCCAACCCCGGGCGCCACCGAGTTGTCGACCGTCGAGTGGCACAGGGCGCACGTGATGCCGAGCCGCTTGATGTGCCGGTCGGCGGTGACCTGCGCCTCGACGCCCACGACGGCGTCTCGCCGGAGCAGCTCGACCGTCGTCGCCGGACTGGTGAGATCGGCACCGGCCAGGAAGCCGGGCGGCAGCTGGGCCGCGTCGACCTTGAGACCCACCGCCAGCGCGGTGGCCGGTGAGACGCCGGTCTCAATCACCTCGTTCAAGTGCAGCGTGTCGGTCCAGAACGGCTCGTCGCCGAAGGTCCAGTGTCGAAAGATGTACCGGCCTTGCGCGGGGTCGTTCGCCGGCGGACCCGCGACCAGATCTCCGGCGGGCGGGGGGACCGCCCGACCAGCGGGCGCGACGGCGTTGGGAGTTTCACTGCAGGCGAGGAGGAACGCCACGAGCGCGACCAGACGCATATGACCTCCTGACGTGACGGGGATTCAGTGCTGACCTATAACCTATGTACGTTGGTTTTACAACAACCGGTTGTCGTCCTTGACAAGAACCGGTCATTCGGCGCCGTCGTGCGGCGGAAACGCAACACGTGGCGCGTCCGCGACAGTGCCCCGAGCCGGTGTTCGTCGTACCGGCAAGTGTGCGTTATACTGAGGCACCGTGCGGGAATCCAATCTCGAGCGTCAGATCGCGGCGATCGCCTTGTTGCATGACCCTCTGCGGAGGGGCCTGTATCGCTATATCCGGGGTCGGCGGCGGGACGTGAGCCGCGACGAGGCGGCACGCGCGCTCCGGGTCTCGCGTAACCTGGCGGCGTTCCATCTCGACAAGCTGGTCGCGCACAACCTGCTCGCCACGAGTTACCGCCGGCTGACGCTGCGTCGCGGGCCGGGGGCTGGCCGGCCGGCCAAGCTGTACCGCTGCTCGGACCGGCAGCTCGACTTCACGCTTCCTCCGCGCCGCTATGCGCTCGCCGGACGCCTGCTCGCGTTGGCGATCACCAGCGCACGCTCCGCGAGGAACGAGCGGGCCCTGCGGCGAGTCGCCGCGGACGTCGGCCGGCGTGCTGGGTCGGATGCGCGGCGCGCGCGGAGTGGGGGACGAGGGGAGGGGGAGCGGCGCCACATCGCGACGGTGGTCGACGTCCTCGACGCGTGGGGATACGAGCCGACCGAGCCGAGAGGGGGCATCGTGCTGGGCAATTGCCCCTTCGACGCCCTCGCGAATGCCTGCCGCCCCCTGGTGTGCAAGATGAACCTCGCGCTGCTTCGGGGCGTGGTACAGGGGGTCGGCGCGCGGAACCTGAAGGCTGAGCTCCAGCCTCGGCCCGGGTCATGTTGCGTCGTCTTCGGACGCGCGACACGCGCGCGGGGCTAACACCCTTGACGAGTCATAAGGAGAGTCGACCAGAACTCTCTGCAAGCGTTTTGCAAGCGTTTCTCCGGGCACGAGCGGGCACCGGTGTCAGACCGACAGGGCGCCGATGCTCGTCGGGACGCCACTTCCGGTCAATTTGTCCGTTGTTGTTGCCCTGGGGCCGGCGCTCTGGATTAGGTGACCCAGGTTCGAGTCCTGGAGGGGCAACTCACAGCAGTACTCACAGCACGACGACCCCCTGAAAGGGCATCAGGGGGTCGTCGTGTTTTCCAACGCCACGAGTCCAGCGACCGCTTGCAGGCGCTGGGGATCCGGCAGAGCGCGACGCGCGTCGGCACGCCAGGCGACAACGCGCACATGGAGTCGTTCTTTCACTCCTTGAAGGCCGAGCTCGTGCACGGCGCTCGGTTTGCGACGGAACGGCGGCTGCGGCTCGCGCTGCGCCGCTATTTTCGCTATTACAATCACGGGCGGTTGCACTCCACCTTGGGCTATCGTGCCCCAGTCGACTTTGAGTCGCGAGTTGCCTAACAACGGGTGTCTACGAACCCGAGGGAAGATCCCGGGCCTATCGCTCTTAAGGGAATCAGAGTGGTCGTGCCCTGGCGGGCACGGACTGTCGTCCATCTCTCTTGCGCCGGCGGGCTCGCCGCCCGCAGCTTAAGCGCGATCCGTTAGGCGGCCCAACGTCTATGAACCTCGCTCGCCTCCTTCTCTTTGGCAGCCTCTGTGGCGCGACAGCGGCGTCCCTCCCGCCGCGGCCGCCAGACCCCGCGTGCTCCTATGAAGCTTCTTCTGAGGACACCGGCCAGCCCACAGTTAAGAAGCAGGTTCCCGTCGGGACGATCTTATCAGGACAGACCAGCCTGGACTTCGACGGCGACGGGCGGCCAGAACTCATGAGGGTGATCGCTCGAGTAGAGCGCGACAGGGCGGTCAACACAGTCACCGGCCAGCAGTCGGACAGCATATTCTGCTGGTTCCATACGACGCTTGAGATCCGTAATGCATCCCGCCGCCTCTCCTACCGCGACAAGTGGTCAATCAAGTTCGAGGATATGCCGCTGTTGGTTGCCACACACCGTGCAGCTAACCCAGAAGACTATTTCTCCCGCTTTGGCAACCTCCAAGGATACTTCCGCACGGGGGTTGATACGGTCGCGTCGACTGAAGTGCGGATTGACTCCGAAGCCATCGAATGGTCACTCAAAGCTCAACAGATCGGCGGCGCAAGCGCGAGAACCATCTCTAACGAGCTACGCAAGCAGCGGGTCGTCCGGGTCTTCACGTACCGCGCCGAGTGGAGAGAGGACGTGCGGATCGTCGCCTACGTACCGTCACTCCGCCGCGGTGTAGCTATCCAGATCGGATATTAGCTGGAGGGGCCGCCTAACAAGCGCTTGAAGCTGCCGGGGCCTGCTTAAGAGGAGAGGTGAACATCTCACGATGCGGGGTCGCATAGCCACCTTGGTAATGCTGATGTGGTGTGTCACACTTGTAGGCTGTGGTTCGAGCGCCAGGCGTTCGACTGATCCGGACTTCATTCTACGGGTCAACTCGACGTCGCCGAAAGGAGAACTCAGGCTTCTCGAGTACCAGTACGATATAGGCGCTCTCGGCTACAGCCGCACTTGGTGGGCTGTTACCCCGCCACGGTTCGAGGGCTTGGACTTGACGCCCTACGAGATGCCATATGGATACATGGCCGTCGGGTGGTCACCAGCCAATGAGCTGCTCGTCGAGAGCTCGAAACCCTACTACTATTCCGATTGTACCTTCGCCTTCAGCGGGATCACGATGCAACTCTGTACACCACCCACCCTTTCCACTGGAGACTTGTTTC
>WNGQ01001124.1_pt1 | contig 35599 bp, 41 predicted proteins | sample 5407661 | NCBI WGS metagenome assembly WNGQ01 (sample SAMN13153382, study PRJNA577476) | soil metagenome | isolation source: 60 cm soil or saprolite under Garry oak tree replicate 2 | place: USA:California | collected 2016-06-15 | reverse complement strand
CAAGCACGTGCTCGAGGTCGGCTGTGGCATCGGTACGACCGCACTGGAGTTCGCACGCTCGGGCGCCGAAGTGCTCGCGCTCGACGTCTCATCACGCGCCGTTGAGATCACGCGTCAGCGCATCACGGCCGAGGGTCTCAACGATCGAATCGACGCGCAAGTCAGAGACGTCGAGACACCAATCGCACCGTTGTATCGACGTCACCAACATGCGCACCGCCGCATACCGGATCTCATCTTTTCCTTCGGTGTGATCCATCACACGCCACATCCGGACAGAGTGCTGCGCCAACTACACGAAGTCGCCGACTCTCACACCGAGCTACGCGTGATGGTCTATCACCGGTGGTCCACCAAGGCACTCAGACTCGGTCTAACCGAGCGTCGCGTCGCGCGCGGGTCCGAGGCCAACCCAAACACGCCGATCGCGCGCACGTTCACACGTCGAAGTCTAGTTCGACTGCTGCGCACCACCGGCTGGGAACCACAGCGCACGTGGGTTGATCACATCTTTCCCTACGCAGTCGAGCACTACACCCAGACACCTCGAAGGTACGTTCGCGGGTTCCCGTGGAACGCGACTCCACGTCCGGTCTTTCGTGCGCTCGAGCGCGTGTTCGGCTGGCACCTACTCGTTGTGGCGAGACCAGCAGGAGAAAGAACGTGTTGATGAAGTGGGAACCGAAAGTCGCGATCGTCAGCACGAGCGTCGGCAAGGGCGTACCCGGTGCGTGGGAGACCAACGTCGACGTGCCCGAGACGCGTGAACCCGCCGTGTACGCGGCCTGGGCGCGGCAGGGCGACTTGATCGTCGCCGGTGACGTGAACTCTGACCCGGACCTCGAGAGATACGTGCGCGACGTCGGCGGCGAGTACCTGACGCCCAAGGACCAGGAGGTGTGGTCGTTTAGCGACGACATCGGCTGGCGCAGCGTTCAGCGCCGAAACGTCGCGGTGATGGTCGCGTTCGATCGCGGCTACGACTACGTGGCGACGGTCGACGACGACAACCTGCCGACCGCCGACTGGGTCGATCGCCACGTGCGACACCTCACCGGTGAACTACCCGCCGGCGTGTTCATCGTCGAGGGTGAGAACGGCTGGGTGGACACGGGTCAGTTCGCCCGTCCACAGTTTCGTCAGCGTGGTACACCCTACGGTAGTATGCGCATGCTCTGGTCTACACTTAAACCTGCGATGTCGCCAGCGTCACTCGTGGTATCCGCCGCACAGGTCCTCGGTGAGCCGGACTGCGACGCGGTCTCACGCATCGCCTACAACCCTCAAGTGACCGAGATAACGCGAAACGTCGTCGTCGGGGTCGATCAGTACGCGGCGTTCAACTCACAGGCGACCGTGTGGCAGGGTAAGTGGGCCCCACTCATCGCGTGCCTGCCCGGCGTTGGGCGCTACGACGACATCATTGCGTCGTTCATCGCCAAGCGCATCATGCGCGCGCACGAGCTGACGGTCTACGTCGGCGAGCCGTGCGTCACACAAGACCGCAACCCACACGACTTCACGTCCGACCTACGACGCGAGATCTGGGGCATGGACAACACGACGTACATCATTCGGTGTCTCGATTCGATCGACCTCGAACCGCGGGTGAACGTCGTCGACGCGTACGCGCAGTGCATCGATCGGCTTACCGAGTGGCGTGCACTACCGAATAACACACTTAAGTTTATGCGTGCTTGGCACGAGACGTGGGCGAGGTACCGGTGAACGTTGGCGTAGTAGGACTCGGAAAATTAGGACTACCGTTCGCACTGACGTTCGCGCGGGCCGGCGCCGATGTGCTCGTGTGGGATGAAGCCGACGACGTTCGGCGCGCGGTCGAGAACCGACACGCGCACATCGACGAGCCGCACGTCCAGAAGATGCTTGAGAGTTACACACTTAAGATTCTCGAGCCACGAGAGATGATGAAAAGTGCGGATGTCATCTTCATCATCGTTCCGACGCCGTCACTGGCGAACGGATCGTTCGACCACAGCCACGTACTCGCCGCCATCGAAGCACTCGGCGAAGGCAACGCGGTCATCGCGGTCGTCAGCACACTATCGCCCGGCACGCTGACGCACGTGCTGGTGCCGTTGGTTCGCAAACGAGGTCTCGCACTCGTCTACACCCCAACGTTAATCGCACTTGGGACGGTGGTACACGACCTGACGAACCCAGACGTTCTCATCATCGGGCACGACGGCTCTGGGTTCGCAGCGTCACACGCACTCGTCGCGTTGCGCGTCATCGCGCGCAACGCACCGGCCAAAGTAACGGACTACGAGAGCGCCGCCATTGCTAAGCTCGCGTCCAACGTGTTCGTGACGATGAAGATCGGGTTTATCAACTCGGTGGCGCAGCTCTGTGACCTGCACAACGCCAACGTCGACGACGTGACGTTCATGCTAGGGCACAACAAGCGCATTGGTCCGAAGAGCTTGACGGCGGGTGCCGGGTTTGGCGGGCCGTGTTTTCCGCGCGACGCCGCGGCGTTCGCCGTCGCGGGTGGTGAACTCGGTGATGCCGTTCTCGAGCTGAACGAGAGTCACCTGACCTACGTTGTGAACCGCATAGTCGCACTCTTACGCGACGTACGAGACCCGTTCGAGTGCAACACATACGTTAGCGTACGCGACTCGACGTTCACCGTGCTAGGTCGCGCGTACAAGGAAGGTGCGGCGTACCGCATCGAGTCGTTTGGCGACCGGATCGCCGACGCTCTCACCAAGCTAGGTATGCTTGACGTGCGCGTCGAAACCGCCGACGTCGTGGTCATTGCGCAGCCACTCAAGGCACGCGACTTATCGGACCTCGTTAAGCCGGGTGCGATCATCTACGACCTGTGGCGTCGGCACGGGTACCTCGCCGCGCTACCAAACGTCACTTACGTTCGACTGGGAAGGCCTACATGACGCGTAAGACCGCACTTGTCACAGGCGCCGGTGGCTTCATCGGCGGGCACCTCACGCGTCGCCTGCTCGATGACGACTACTTGGTCACCGCCATCGATCGCAAGCCCAAGGAAGAGTGGTGGCAGTACTTTGACGACGCGTACAACGTCACGAACGCGCTGGTGCGCAACCTCAAGCTCTCGAACATACTTCACGAGATCGACGAGGTGTATCACCTCGCGGCGGACATGGGCGGCATCGGCTACATCAGCAATCACTTCACCGCCTGTAGTAGCAACGTCATCGATACGATTCACCTGCTCAATCAGTGTCACGACGGTCAACGGGTGTTCTTCGCGTCGAGTGCGTGTGTGTACCCACAGTATCTTCAACACTTTGCACACACCGTATCCCTTAAAGAGACTGACGTGTTCCCGGCCGACCCCGAGCCGGGCTACGGCTGGGAGAAGCTCTACGGCGAGCTGCTGATGAAGTGGCACCGCGTCGAGCGTAACGTCGAGACGCGCGTCGCGCGCTATCACAACGTCGGTGGTCCGCACGGCTCGTGGACCGGCGGACGTGAGAAGGCGCCCGCCGCGATCTGCCGCAAGGTGGCCACCGCCAAGCTGACCGGCAATTATCACATCGAGATCTGGGGCGACGGTCAGCAGGCGCGGTCGTTCATGGACGTGCAGGACTGCGTGACGGGCACGCTGCTGATCGCGCGCGGCGACTACGCCGAACCACTTAACCTCGGCAGCGACCGCTGGGTCACCGTGGACGGATTAGTCACGATCATCGAGAACATCGCCGGAATCACGCTCGACCGTGATTATCGGCTTGACGCGCCTCGAGGTGTGCGCGGACGCAACAGCGACAACACGCGCATCCGCGAGGTGTACGGCTGGGCACCGGCCAGTGAGCTCGAAGAGTGGCTTGTTCCAACGTATCGTTGGGTCTACGACCAAGTAGCGAAGGAGCTCACCACATGAGCGACTTTGACGACGTGGGCGACTTCCACGAGAAGTTCGGACTCGATAACGTGACGCATCACGGACGAGGTCCGCGTTCACCCAGCAACGACCTCATGAACTTCCGCATCAAGTTTCTACGCGAGGAGCTGCGGGAGTTTGAGGACGCGTGGAAGGCGCGCGACGAGGCTAAGATGTTCGACGCCCTGCTCGACCTGGTATACGTCGCGTACGGCACGGCGCACCTGTGCGGGTATCCCTGGGAGGTAGGCTGGCGCGCGGTGCAGCGCGCGAACATGCAGAAGGTGCGCGCCGCACGGGACGGCTCGAACTCGGTTCGCGGAAGCGCGTGGGACGTCGTAAAGCCGCTCGACTGGGACCCGCCTAACATTTCGGCAGTACTTAAGCATCACGGTTTTAACGACAGTCATACGGAGGAATAAAATATGATAAAGCGACTTATCGGCGGTACTGTAGCGATGATCACGTTCGTCGCGCTAGCGCTACTCAGTACATCAAGTTCCGTGCCACACACGAGCGACATCAAGCTACGCAGCGTCACCGATACGCCCGTGACCATCATGGGCGCCGGCGACATCGCCGAGAGTGGCACTGACAACCAGCTCAACGCGACCAGCACCGGCGACCTGATCCGCAACGCCAATCCCGCGGCGGTGTTCACTCTTGGCGACAACGCCTACAACGATGGCTCGGCCACCGACTACGCCACCAAGTACGATCCGACGTGGGGGAGCTTCAAGGCCAAGACCCATCCGGCGCCCGGCAACCACGAGTACCACGCCGTACCGCCACAGGGTTACTTGGACTACTTCGGACAGGCCAACGTCTCATACGACAACACCAGCGGCCACGTCTATTACGCGTGGAACGTGGGCAACGGCTGGCGTGCATACTCGCTGAACGACGAGCTGTCGTCGGCGGACATGGCCACCGAACAGACGTGGCTACACAACGACATCGTCGCACACCCGAGCATGCACTACCTCGGCTACTTTCACGAGCCACGTTACGTGTCCGGTACGACGCACACCGACCGCACCGATGTGTGCGGCCTGTGGAATGAGCTGCAGGGCGTTGGCGGGGACGTGCTGATGGCCGGTCACGAGCACCACAGCGAGCGATTTGCGAAGATGGACTGCAACGGCAACCTCTCAACGACCGGCATGCGGGAGTTCGTCGCCGGAACCGGCGGCAACTGGCTGTACGCACTTCCCGCGACGATGCACGTCGGGTCGCAGTTCGCCGACGCCACACACTTCGCGGTGCTGAAGCTGGTCCTGCACGTCAACTCGTACGACTGGGCATACGTGGCGTCCGGCCGCTGCTTCACCCCAGGCCCGAACACGAGTTACGCCTGCGCCGCCGACACCGGTCTGGTGCTCGACTCGGGCACGCAGTCCACCAACGTGACGCTCGCGACCACGCCGGCGCTGCCGGCGCTGCCCTCGGGCACCCGACACTACGTAGCCAACGAGGAGGCCGCCGCGGCGACCACCGCGGCGCTGGGCTATAACCTGCACGATACCGGGTCCGATCCGGCGCAGGTCAACGCCCTACCGTACGCCGACAAGGCGATCGTGTGGCTGGGCGAAAAGTGCCCGTCCGGCGCGACGTCCACGTTCCAGACGGCGGTCAACGCCCTGGCCACCAACCCGCGGGTGTTCGGCTACTACCTCTCGGACGAGCCGAGCGATGTGAACTGCGCGTCGGGCGCGAAGGCCGAGGCGGACTACATCCACTCGGTGGCGCCCGGCCAGTTCGCGTTCCTACTACTCACCGACTTCGCCGGCACCTACGCGGCCTACTCGCCCGCGAATACCGACGTCGACCTGGTAGCCATCGACCCGTACCCGTGTCAGTACCCGGTGTCCGGCGGCTGTGACCTGAGCCGGATCGACGCGCAGGTCAACGCGGCCATCTCGGCCGGCATCCCGCGGGAGCGGCTCGTGCCGACGTTCCAGGCGTTCGGCCAGACCACAACGTGGTTCGCGCCGACCGCCGCGCAGCTGCAGTCGATCCTGGACCGGTGGGCGACGCTGCTGCCGTTCCCGGTGTTCGACTTCGCCTACACCTGGGGCTGCCAAGGTGGGCTGCGCACCGACTGCATCTCCACCCACGCCGACTGGCAGAACGTACTACGCGCGTACAACACCACCTTCCCGACCGGGCGGACATTGCCGACGTCGCCAACCAACCAGCCGCCGACGGTCAACGCCGGACCCGACCAGTCGATCACGCTACCGGCCTCGGCCACACTCAGCGGCACGGTGACCGACGACGGTCTACCTAACCCGCCGGGAGCAACCACGGTGACGTGGACGAAGACGTCCGGGCCGGGCACCGTGACCTTCGGCAACGCGAACGCCACCAGCACTTCGGCGACGTTCTCGGCGGCCGGAACCTACGTGCTACGGCTGACCGCGAGCGACAGCGCGCTGTCGGCGTTCGACGAGGTGCAGGTGACCGTCGCCACCGCGGGTGGCGGTGGCAACACCTTGAACCGGCAGATCGCAACCAGTCTCGACGACGTAGAGCAGTTCACGGCGGACAACTCCATGTACGTCAACTCGTCGGATACCGAGATGACCTACGACGGGACGATGCAGCAGATCATCGGTTTCCGATTCCCGAACATCACGGTTCCGCAAGGCGCGACCATCACACGCGCCTGGATCGACTACACCGCTAAGGACTCGGCGTCCAGCACCTGCAGCTTGACCCTCAAGGCGCAGGCCGCCGACAACGCGGCGGCGTTCACCACCGCCAATAACAACGTGGGCGGCAGGACGCTCGGCGCCGCGTCGGTGGCGTGGACGCCGAGCGCGTGGGTCGCCGAGACCCACTACCAGACGCCCGAAGCGAAGACTCTCGTCCAGGAGGTCGTGGGTCGAGCCGGCTGGGTGTCGGGCAACGCGCTGGTAGTGGTGGTGTCCGGGCCGGTCGGAAACGGCACCCGCAACGCGTGGGCGTGGGACGGCGCCGCGGCGAAGGCCGCGACGCTTCACATCGAGTGGTAGGTGGTAGATGCCATATACGTTTGTCGACTGTCTCGGATTTGCCGGTGGGTTCACCCTCGGCGTCGTGCAGGCCGGCTTCGAGCTCGTCGGGAAGCGTGAGCTTCCCGGCGGGTTCGGTCTCGCTAACTGCGAGGCGAACCGCGCGCTACTCGGCGACCGCTGGCGTGCGGAGGTAGGACCCGGCGAGACGTGGTCGCGCGTCGACGCCGACGTGGTGATCGGGAACCCGCCCTGTAGCGGCTTTTCCGTAATGACGGACAAGCGGTGGCGTGGAGTCGACGCGAAGGTGAACGCCTGCATGTGGTCATTCTCCAACTACGTCGCCGCGGTTCGACCGCAGGTCGCCATCATGGAGTCGGTGCGCGTCGCGTACACGACGGGTCGCTCGCTCATGCAAGAGCTGCGCGCGAACGTCGAGGCGAAGACCGGACTGCGGTACGACCAGTGGCACGTGTTCCAGAACGCGATCGACCTGGGCGGCGCGGCGCAGCGACCACGCTACTTCATGGTGATGTCGCAGGTGCCGTTCGGCGTTGAGTATCCACGAGTGCGGCCACCGACGCTGCGGGACGTCATTGGCGACCTCGAGGGACTCGAGTGCACGTGGGAGGCCCAGCCCTACCGACGTCCACCCACGTGGTGGTCTAAGCAGGCGCGCTCGGACGCGGGCGTCGTGGACGGGCACGTTGGTGGCCACTCGCCGTACGTGACCCGCTCCCTACAGCTGCTGAACGCGAACGGCGGCTGGCCACAAGGGTGGGCGGTGGCCCGCGTACTTAAGCAGTACTACGACACTCACGACGGCACGGTGCCGCCACTGTGGGAGGGACAGCTCCAGAGACTCATCGAGAAAGAGTGGTTCATGGGCTTCACCACGATGGTGCGCTGGCGCGAGGACCGACCGGCGCGCGTCGTCACGGGTGCGGCGCTCCAGTCGGTGCTACACCCGTGGCTACCGCGCACCGTCACGAACCGTGAGTGCGCGCGCATCATGGGGTTCCCGGACGACTGGCGCATCCTACCTCTCAAGGGTAACGCGGTGTCACCCACGTGGGGAAAGGGCATCACCGCACAGTGCGGTCGGTGGATCGGCGACTGGACGCGCCGCGCCCTCGACGGCTCGCCCGGCTCGATCACGGGCGAGGAAGTCGGCGAGCGCGAGTTCTTCATCACTGCACCGCAACACTCGGCCCGCGCACCTGGTAAGGTAAAGACTAGCGAGTTAAGTCAAGGGGTAGGAGAGACATCATGACCACGGCCGAAAACGCGGGGTCCCACCGGCGCGGGCGCCCACGTCCGCAGAACACGATCGAGCGCGATGAGAGCGTGTACAGGCTGCTGCACACGAAGGGACCCCTCACGCGCACACAGGTCGCCGAAGAGCTCGGGTGCAAGCCGTCCGTCGCGTACATGTCGCTGTTCCGCCTGCGACGCGACGGACAGGTCCAGCGCGCCGCCGGCAGCACGGACGCCCGGACGCGCACGTGGGAGGCGGTAGCCAAGTGATCAACGGCGACCGTACCGGGTCGCCGAACCGAACGTCCACGGCGATCTTTATCGTCGTGGACGTTCGACGTCGCGGGCGCAACGCGTCGCGCGCGACGCGTAGCGCGGCGACGACGGGCGCGCAGCGTCGCGACGCGCGACGCGTCACGTCGACAAGATCGGCGCGCTACGGTGGGCGTAGCCGGGCCGTTGGCGCGCGTCGCGACGCGGCGCGGCGGCCAGTTAATCTTGCATTTAGGCGTTCTGGCGCCCACGCGCGTTCTCGATCAACTTACGTCGTTGGCGACGTACGCAGAGTGACCAGATCGTGCGTCTACGTGGGTTCTAGGACCTCATTTCTGGGCCCTACGACCCACCTTGGCATGTTTGATCTCCGTAGGTGTGCGGCACCACGGTGCACGTGATCTTGTCTAAAATGATGCAAATGGGTCGTTAAAAAGAGATCAAATCGTAGACATTAGTGAAGTTAATTGGTACGATAGTCGTAGATCGAAAAACGCAAGGCGTTCGTTGACAACTAAAGATCAAGATCCCACCCTACGTGGGCCGGCTGATCGCCTGGTTTATTTGATCCACGATCGACTGGAACTAGGCGAAGATTTTGGACGCGGGTCGCGGGCGATCTTATACCCACTGCGCAACCTGGAACCAAGATTGTCAACCGACTAGCTAACGCGTACCGCGACCTGGGGGATTGATCTAGCGACACAATCAAGGGTTTCGATCACCTCGAAGATCGAGGTCGCACCGGTAGCTAACGTGAGCTGGACCCGCCGAGTGCGAACCAGCGCCTGAATCGTCACAGAGCGGCGCTAGTAAAACGACCTGCGCGAACGTCGCAGGCGTCCAAGAATCTAGACTAAAGATCGAAACGCCGACCGTCTACTTTAGACGGTCGGGCGTCCACGCGTAATGCGCGTGCTGATGAGATCGATGAAAGGAACTATCATGGCACACCTGTTAATTCCAACGTACGACCTCGACGAAACACTCGCGACGATCGAGCACACCCGCGCGCTCTACGACGTCGCGCCGATCGCGATCGGCGACGCGTATAGCGAGGGCGATAACCTCGTCGTTCGCGTCGACTCTAACGATGACACGATCGCACTGCTCGCCGACGTGTTCGACATCGACATCGACGATGACGACCCGTTCGTCACCGACGACGTGGACGAGGCGTTGACCGACGGGCGTGCGCACTACACGAGCCCGCGCGCGTCAACGGCGTACAGCTGCTAGATCGAAACACGTTCACTGTCTACAGTGGACGTGTCCACGTGTTAGGCACGTGCTGATGAGATCGATGAAAGGAACTATCAATGAACAGGCAAAGCACGGCGCGCGTTGTCCTGACCGATAAGTACGAGCGTAGTCACATGCGCAGGCCGCGCGGCGAGGGTTCGTGGCTGTTTCGTAACGTCGACACCGACCAGTGGGTCGAGTTGGGCGGCAGGTACGGCGAGGTGCGTCGCGCGCTGCCCGCCGGCACCTGGGAGCTGCTCCCCTAGATCGAAACGACGCGTACGCGCGTCGTCCACGGGTTGAGCCCGTGCTGATGAGATCGATGAAAGGAACTATGATGAGCACTAGACTTCCACTACACACCGAGGACAACGGCACCGTTCTAGAAACGGTCGAGGACCTGCTCCACGCGCTCGACGCGCGCTACGACGCGGGAGACGTCGTGTGTGGCGCGGCCGCGTACCAGCTTCGAATGATCGCCGTCGAGGCACCCGACTTGCTCGACATCGACGAGTCAGAGCTGCTACACAATCCCGACGAGGCCGAGTGGTGCGGCAGCGTAACCCAGTATGAAAGTGACTAGATCGAAACACGTTGCTACGCGCAACGTGTCCACGGGTCGTGCCCGTGCTGATGAGATCGAGGAAATTGACGAAAAGAGGGCATCATGCGAGAGATCAAGATTCGCAACAGCCACTACGCGAAGGGCCAGCTCGACCTGGTCATCAACAGCATCGCCCAGCCCACCCGAGGAGCCTCGCCTGGCGGATGGACGACCGTCGTCACCCTGTCGCCGGGTGAGCTGGCCGAGCTGCACGACACGCTACACGCGTACGAGGACGACGACGAGATCGAGCAGGTCACCGACGACGCGACATCGGCGCCGACGACGGTCGCCGACCTGCTCGCCCAGCTCGACGCGTCGGGCGACGGCAACGCGTTCGACGCCGCCAACCTGATCCGCTCGATCGGTGCGCGTCACCCCGAAATCCTCGACGTCGAGAACGCCGAACTGTAGAGGTCGAAACGACGACCGTCGCATGTAGACGGTCGCCGTCCACGCGTCAGGCGCGTGCTGATGAGATCGATGAAAGAGGAAATCATGACTACGTACGTCAACTGCGGCAACACCTACCCACACGCCGCTCACCCATACCGATCGCTGATTACCCACCTCGTTCAGGAGTGCCCCGGCCTGTCGCGCCGGCGCACACTGTCCATCCATCCTGACGGCTCGGTAGTCGCGCGCACGGTTCGCCCGTGCCAGTGCGATTGCAACGGCGGTGGATTCTGCGGCGGCTGCGGCCACGCGGGCTGTGGACGGCGATAAGCGAAGATCGAAACGGCGCCTCATGACGCGCCGTTCGCACGTAACGCGTGCGCCGATGAGATCTAAGAAGGTAAAATATCATGAGCACCCCGTACACCGTGATGAACGGCCCGAGTAAGAACGAGCTGATCGCCCGCGTCGTCGCGTTCTACCCCGAGGTCGAGCAGGTCAACTGGGCGCACTGGTACCGCGGGTGGACCAACGAGGCGTTGCGTCGGCAGGAGGCGGCGTTAGTGACCAAGCGGCGCGCCGAGCTACACCTCGTCCGAGAGCCCGACGCGGACCACATCAAAATGGTTGAAAACATCCTACTCGCGCGTATTGGCGGCACACCTGACGTACGGCAACGGATCGCCGAGGAGATCGTGCGCGCGCTCGACACGGAATCGAGGAACGACGATGCCTAAGACGCTCACTGCCTGGCTTGACCAAGCAGGCTCGCTGTCTAGCGCGGTCAACGCGACAGCGGACGACGACAACGCGCCAGCCCGCCCGCAACGGCGGCGCGCGACGCTGACGAACAAGGTACGGTGAAAGAAGAGCGACCGTCTACTTTAGACGGTCGCCACGGCATTCTTACGGTCGAGGCGGGATGATAGCCCCGCGAAGGTTCGACTCCTTCAAGTGCCACGCACGCACGCAAGAACGACGAAGGTAGGAATCATGCCGCAGGACGTTAGGAAAGAGATCACCGTCACCGAGCTGCGCAAGGGTGATCGCTTCGCCGAGACGGGCACACCCGTCACCGACGTTACCCGCAAGCAAAAGTGGGCGATCGTCGAGCTCAACGGTGAGCGCACCGTTCGCATGCAGCTCGACGCGCCCGTCACGGTGCTGCGCATCGAAGCAATCGATGAGGAGAAGGAAGAATTCGCGCGCAACTACGTGATTAAGAAGTTGCGCAACGACTTGTCTAGTGCACTCACCCGCGACCCAGCCAAGCTGCTAGGTGAGATCATAGCAAAGGCGCCAACGTCTGACGGTGAAGTGCTTGATTGGAGTAACCTGCCCACCGTGCTACACGCACAGGCGATGTACAAGGTGGCACTGATCATCTGTCATCTCATTCACATAGCGGGCGTCCGGCTCGAAAAGTCGATCGACGTAGACCTGCGCGCCAACCCCGACGACGTTGCGCGTGTCGATCCCGACGTCCTGTTCGAGGCGTACGCGATGTGGTACTACGGAAACGTAGACCCTGATCGATCTCATCAGCGTTCGTACGACCCGTTGTCCCGCTCGACGTCACCCATCAGCAACTTGCTGGAGGACCTCGACGCGTGGGCAATCGCCCAGGTCGTAAACGACCTGATGTGGACGGGTGCCCTCGAGGAGATCAAGCGGCGCGTCGCCGTCATGAAGGCAAAACACGACGAGGACTAGAGGTCGAAACGCACCGCGCACATCTGCGCGCGGTGCGTCCACGGGTCCACGCCCGTGCCGACCCGAGGAGCACCGACACACGTGCGACGGTACGTGCGGTATCGAATATAGAGGAGATGAAAAATGAACGGCGTATCCGTGTCTCAGTACCTGTGCAGGTGCTGCCATCACCCGTTCTACGAGCACCGGGAGTCGCGGGAGTGGCAGCTGCTGAACCCACGCCGCAAGCGCAACCTGACCGGATGCTCGCACGAGGACTGCGGCTGCCGAGCCGCCGACGGCGGCTAGGTCGAAACGCGCTAACGTACTCGCGTACGTAGCGCGTCCGCACATTTTGGTGTGCGCTGATGAGACCCAGGAATCGAGGAAGACATGAGCCAGGAGGCGGTCGACGCGCAGGCGTCGTACGCGGACAAGATCGCAAAGCTGCTTCGGCAGGCGGAGGGCACGGACAGCGAGGCAGAGGCCGAGGCGTTTACCGCCAAGGCGCAGGCGCTAATGGTCAAGTACGCGATCACCGAGGAGCTGCTCGCGCGGGCCGAGGGTCGGCAGGTGCAGGACGTCATCGTCACTGAGCGCGTCACCTACACCGGCATCTTCAGCCGGGCGTTGTTCGACATCGGCTGGTCAATCGTGCGAGCCAACGACTGCAAGGGCCTCATATACAAGCGCGGAACCGACACCGTGCTGACCGTCATTGGCTTCAAGTCCGACGTGACGAACGTCAAGGTGCTCGACGCGTCGCTACAGGTCCAAGCGTCGACCGCGATGCAACGGTGGTACCGACGGCAGGACGTCGTCGGTTACACACCGATGATGAAGGCGAAGATGCGGCGCGAGTTCCTGTTCGGGTTCGCGCAGGGCCTGTTTACCAAGCTCGATCGCGCCAAGAAGGTCGGCATCGATGTCGCAGTCGCCGACGAGACGACGCGCACGGGCGACGCGGACGGCGCGCGTAAGAGCACCGACCTGGTGCTGCTGAGCAAGAAGGAGCGAGTGACCGACTGGATGGACAACGAGTACGGTAGCGCACTGCGGACCGTCCGACGTAACTACTCGTCGGGTGGCTATGCGGCGCGCGTCGCCGGCACGCAGGCGGGCATGAACGCCGACGTGGGTAACCCACGCGTGGGTGGATCGCGCGGACAGATCGGGCGATGATCGTGATGACTAAGTGTCAGCAATACGAGGTCTACGCGGCGGAAGAGGCAGTGCCTACGGGCGCCGTCTTCCGCGACGTGACGCACGCGCAGGCGTTCGTGGACGGCCTGCGCGAGACGTGGTGGTGGGAGCGGTTCTACTTCGCCGCGCCCGCCCGCGTGGAAGTGTACTTCCGCGGGGGATCGATGAGCCTCAACGGCTACGACCGCGCTAAAGACGCCGGCTTTATCGAGCTGGCGCCCGGGCAGCGCAACGTCAAGACGGTACTGCACGAGCTGGCGCACATCCTTGCGGAGGTGTTGTTCGCCAGCCACGCGCACGACCCGTACTTCGCGCGTACGTACGCCGTGCTGGTGTACGCCGTACTGGGATCGCAGGCGTGGCTGACGCTGCAGGCGGGATACGAACGCTGCGCCGTCGACTACATGAGAAACGCGAAGGAGGAATGATGGGACTAGTGTTCAGGAAGCGCGTTCGGTTTGGACCGTTCGTGCTCAACGTCGGCCGGCGTGGCGCGTCGCACGCGGTGCGCGGCGGCGCGCTAACGTACAACCGCACGCGACGAACGGCCTCGGTTAACCTACCCGGGCCGTTCTCATTTCGCTGGCGGCGTACCAAGAGATGAGAGGAAGAGTACGCGATCAACCAGATTCAACGTGACGCCAACCGCGCCGCGCATCAACGATCGATGAATACGCTCTAAAGACGAAACGCGCGCACGGGGGCGTGCGTCCGGGAACTGGCGTCTGGCCGCCACCCGCTGATGAGTCCAGCCAAGAGGAATGCAGGAAGGAGTGGTCCAGGTGACCACCGCAACGAGGAAGCAGAGCGTAGTCGACGACATCGACGCCGCACTGCGCGACAACGAGAAGAACGGGCGGCCCGAGCCGCACAAGGCGCGGCGCCGTAGCGTCACGCCGAAGGACGTCCCGGCGAACGTCGCTCCCGACGTCAAACCGTACGAGCTGAAGTCGTTCACCTCGCGGGACGTCCCGTGGGCGAAGATCGGCGCGATCGGTGAGCCGGCGACCACGGCGGCGGACGCGGCCGAGCGCGGCGGACTGAACTTCGAGGTCGAGCTGCTCGACGCGGGCTTCAAGACGACCGAGAAGCCCAAGCCGGGCACGTCGGCGTGGCGCACGATCAGCCACCGCAAGGCGTGCGTGCGCAAAGACACGAACCAGTTCTTCTCCTTCGTGTCGAGCACGTACCAGCCGGTGCAGTACGGCGAGGCGTTCACGTTCATGGACGAGATCTCACCGCGGTACCTCGCGGCGGGCGCGCTCGGCGGTGGCCGGCAGGGCTTCATGGTCGTGCAGATACCGGAACGCGAGACCGTCGAGCTCAAGCTCAACGGACGGGCCGACACCCTCGACCTGTACGCGATCCTGCGCACCTCGCACGACCTAACGCGCGCCGTCGAGGTGGCGGTCATGACGCTGCGCGGTAAGTGCATGAACGCGCTCACGCTAAGTTCGTTCACGGCGAACGCGCAGCAGCGCTGGGCGGTCAAGCACGTTGGCAAGGACCCGATGGCTAAGCTAGCGGCGGCGACCACCACGCTGACGCACATCAGCATGTACGTCGACTCGTTCGTCAAGACCGCGAACGAGCTAGCCGCGATCAAGCTGGAGATGGAGGACGCCAGCGAGCTCGTTCGCCGCATCCTGCCAAACCGACCGAGGCGCGACGAGCAGGTCAACGCCATTGTGCACGCGTGGCGCGAGTCGCCAACCAACGGGTTCCCGGACAACGGATGGGGACTCGTCAACGCGGTGTCCGAGTACTTCGAGTGGGGTCGCAGCGAGGGCACCCGCACCGACCAGTCTCGATTCACGAGCGGACTGACCGGTCAGACCAACAAGTACGTGAACCGATGTGCCCAGCAGCTGCTCCGCCGACGGTAAACCGATGGCGACGTTCGACGAGGCGATCCGGTTCGCGCGGCGTATGGCCGCGCGGACCGGACGGCACCAACGGGTCTACGGACTACGCACCGCGTGCACGTGCCGTAACTGGCGTCGCGGTCGGGTACATGACGGGCTACGTCGGCTGGGAGTACTACGTCAGGACTGAGGAACACTCGATGACTAACGATGGAGTCAATGTGGAACGTGACTGGGACAACACCGACGACGAGAGCATCCACAACGACGTGCGCTGCGCCATCTGCGACGAGCGCATCATCACTAACCGGTACGGTCACTACCAGGAAGAGGTCGGTGAGTTCATCGGTAAGTATGGCGACGGCGTACTCGCGCACGCACAGTGCGGCATCGATCGAGGATTGGAAGTTGCCTGACTAGTCAACGAGGACGCACCTACAGGTGAGGTGCGTCCGATTGTCTCGTCAGATTCGACAGACTAAAGAAGAAGGTAGGCAGGTTCACATGTGGATCAGGAAAGTCATAGTCGTCGCGGCGTCATTCATCCTCGCGACGGTGATAAGTGCGTGCGGTAGTCCGGGCGCTACACACTCAGGTGGCGCAGTCAAGCCGGTGCCGACGGGCTCTAGCGTCGTCGACGTGCCCGCGCAGGCAACTACCAAGACGGCCAAGATGGGTGTCGACTCGGTTGAGCTGCGTAGCGGCGTGTTCGTCAGTACCGGCGTGCCCCGGCACTACGCTGCGGGTACGTTGACTTTCGGAGTGAACCCAGGTGACGCCGCCGCTACGTTTACCCTAAGCGTGGTCAACAAGACGAACGACGTCATCAACCTCGACCTGCTATCCGTCGACGCGGCGTTCGGACCCAACGGCGTTCACGGGTCACAGATCGACGGTGAGGGCGTCGACGGTTATATGAACGGCGTCGTACCGGTAGGCAAGACCGCGACGTACACCCTGGGCTACGCCGCGCCAAAGGCGAACGTCACGTCGATGACGGTAATCGTGCGCTCGTCCACGATACCCACCTCACCAAACGAGATGACGTCCAACGCGCTGGCGGTGTTCGAGGGCACGGTAAGCTGAGGTCGAAACGACGCGTCATCCGGCGAGGTGAAACGTCGTCCGCGGGTAATGCCCACGCTGATGAGACCGGAGGAAAAGCGATGACAACGAGTTGGACCCGACACACGCCGACACCGAGTGTCGACGATTCCAACGTGTGCGCCGTGTGCGCTCAACCCGTCCGTGAGATCCACCGACGCGGTGGTGTGCGTTACGTGCACCTAGATACAGAGGCGAGGTACCAGGCGAGGCACCGTCGTGACACATCTACGACATGAGGTACATCCTGACTGGCCGATGGCCAAGTGCGTAGGCGCGCCGCTGCGGCTGTTCATTACGCCGGACGACGTGCCCGACCCGCCGTACCCACCCATCGAGGCGATGACGTACTGCAACGCGTGCCCGATCCGCGTCGAGTGTCTGGCGTGGGCCATCGCGCACAACGAGGTCGGTGTGTGGGGCGGCACGACCGAGTACCAGCGACGCCAGCTGATGCGACCGATCGACCGTGAGCGCTGTCCCGGCTGCGGAACCAACGATCTCATCTACGAGAACACGATCGAGCTGTGCCTGTCGTGCGGCATGAGCTGGCGCATCATATGACCGTTCGATCACTTCTCCCGTGGGAGCGTCACTGCGGTTGTCCTAAGTGTAAGGTAAGGCCGGGAGAGTGCTGTGTGACCGTGAGCACGCGCTATCCGCTCGGGTATCGCTTTCGTGATGGCAGCTCTCTACCGGGCGCGCCAACCGCACCACACCAGGCGCGCTACCGCCTGTGGTGCTACCTATGGTGTCGAGAAATCTGCGAGATGTGAGGAGATTAGTAAGATGAACGAACTCAAGTTTGGGTTCACGGTGACCCGGGTTGGCGTCGACGGGTGGCTGGTCTACCTGCCCTCCGAGGGGGACAACCCGATGATCGTGTGCGGCCCGCGTTACTGGACTCCGCTGCCGCACGGGGAGGCGGTGGCGATGATGGACCGGTTCATCGCCGAGGCCCGGCAGGCGCGTGCGGCGTTGGCGGCCCGGTCCGAGGGGCCGGTAGACTGATGAGTGACCTGCCCGACCCGACAAGTGACCGCGGCGCGTGGCTACATGAGTGCCGGCGACGCATGCGCCGCGCGCTCGTGAACTACGCCGAGCTGGAGGAACGCATCACCGCACGCGAGGAGTACCACGACCGAACGTGGGGTCGAGGAATCGGAGCTACACAAGCGGCACAGGACCTCGAGCTACGCGTCCTCGTGGGCGCGCGCGACTCGGCGCGCCAGCGCGCGCGCACCTACGCCGCCGTCATCGCGGCAGAGCTCGCACTCGATCATTACTTAGGAGAAGAGACCAGATGAAGAGATCGACGATAGCGTGGTGGGCGTCGGCGGCGACGGCGGGCGTGCTCGCCGCATCGTGCGGCGGCGGAGGCGGCGGTCAGCGACCCATTGGTTCGATCGGTGGCTTGTGCGATCACAACGGCGCCACAACGATGACCGCGGACGGTCGATGGGAGTGTCGCTGGTTGACCGTCCCGGGCAAGTCGGTGCAGGAGAAGCATTGGGTACTGGTGAGTCGCTAGTCACGTCCGTTTGGTTAGTACGTGCGTAGACACCGTAGAAACGCGTACCCTACTACGTACTACCAACGACGCCGTTCGTCGTCCTGGCGCCGCGCTCGCGCTACCGCGTCACGCCTCCTCGACCACATACCTGGCGCAAATCCTGCGCGCGCTATGCGTGACCCTCGCCCCGTCGCCCCGTCGCCACGGCGCAGGTGTGCCTGCGACAGACCCACGTGTAGTCGGCGACACGCCGCGGTGCACCTCGTACCGATCGGACGTCGGCCACACCGTGTGGCGTTTGGTAGCTCTTGAACCTTTACCTCCACTATGACCTACCTCTAGTCCAGCGGAATCGGCGAGTTGTCGTCGTCGTACACATTACCGGTGTTGTGCGCCTCGTCGCTACAGCCCGTCGCGGGACCGTACTGGGCGCTTCGTCCGAAGCGGTTGTTGGTGTAGAACGAGTTGCCGTCGGCGGTCCCCTGGTAGTCGCAGTAGAGCGTGAACGCGCCGCCGTCGAGCAGGTTACCGTCGACTACGAGACTTTCGTCTCCTACCGGATTTGAGATGAGTGCCGACGTGCCGTTGGCACCCACGTCGTTCTGAGCAGTGATGCTGTTGTGCTGAACGGTGATCAGTCGCGAGTGCGCCACTTCACACGTTGAGTTCGAACACCCGTCGAGATAGTGCGCTAGCTGAATGCCGTCGGTGTGTGACACGTCGGTGGAGGGTAGGTTGTGCACCCAGTTGTCCTTGACCGTGTCCCACTGATCGAGGTCAAAGCCGTTCTCACACCCGTATACGTTAGTGCGCTCAACGTCGAGGTTGGTGTCGCCGATCGCCGTAACGCCGACCTGCCCGACGCAGTCGACCTCGCTATCGAGCACCTTGAGCGGCGTGGCGTCCTTGATTCCGAGGTCACGGTGTTCGATGGCCTCAACGCTGTTGCAGTGTACCTTCACGTACTGGATAGTTACGCCGTCGGCCGTGACGTTTATGCAGCCAGTGACCTCATAATCCTGGTACACCTGACCAGGGGTGGAGAGTGTGACATCCCCGCTGACCGTCGTCAGCGTGTGCCCCGTCGGAACACCCGTGTTGCTCGCGTCCGGATATCCGCACGTATGCGGCGATGCCCAACAGTTAGTCAGTGATCCCGTCGGTGACACGCTCGGTGATGGTGATGGAGATACACTAGGTGACAAACTTACACTTGGACTCGGTCGTGGATGCACGTGTCGTTGCGGATGTGCCTGCGCCGCGGGCGCTAGAACGGCAAGTGCACCGACGAGCAGAATGCTCATCACCAGCGCGGCAATGCGGAGATGTCGCATGATGATCTTCTCCTCTCTTACGAGATGACCGTGCTGTGCTTTTGATGATCCGCGCGCTGGATCGCGAGCGCGTCCGTCCAGGCCTCCAGGTGACGCCACGCGTTCGCCGATAGTCGTAGACCGGACGCCACCTCGCGCCCCGCTAGGGAGAGCTCGGCGCGCCGCGCCGGGTCGTCTACCAGCCGGCGCAGTTCACGGTACCACGCCTTCGGCTTAGCGGCGAGAACGCCCGCGCCGAGCGCGTGCAGGCGCCGGTACTCGGCGCGCGGCGACGCGACCCACGGGACGCCGACTGCCGAAAGCTCGAGCGGTTTTAACCACGACTTTGAGACGTTGAAGCGCGTGTCCGCCAACGGCGCGATCCCGATTCCCAGGCTGGCGAGCGCGTGCGGCCACTCCTCCAGCGTGACGTCACCACCCGGCGGATCGGCGGTCAGGCCGAACGCCACACCCGCGCCGACGGGACTACCGATCACCGAGAAGTAGACGTCCTCGTCCACGAGGCGGCGTATCGCGTTGCCGGTGACGTCCGGGTCGCCCGGGTGCGACACGAGCGCCGCCGGCCAGCCGACGCTGACCGCGTCCAGGCGCTCGATGTTAAAGTAGTGATCCGGCGCGTAGTTGTGAAGTACGCGCCCACGCCCGTGCCGCGCGTACCGGTGAAGCAGCCCCTCGGTCGACACCGTGACGAGCGTCGCCCGCTGGCACGCCTCCTCCAGGTTGCGCCACGAGTGCCGGTACCGCGACGCCAGCGACCGCTGAATGAAGCTCGCCTGGTCGCGCGACCGGACGAGTCCCGCCTGCACGCCCCTGCTGACCTCGTGCTCGGCGCGATTGGGATTCAGCTCCATGAACGCCGGGTGACGCGGGTCGATCGCCGACAGGTCGTCGTCCACGTCCACTACGGCGGCGATTCCGCGCGCCCGCAGGTAGGGCACGGCCTGGATGACCCGCGAGTCGGTGATGCGTTGAAAGATCACCACCTCGACGCTCTCGGGTACGTCCATCCACAGCAGCTCGTTCGTCTCGGGGTGAAATCCCATCTTAAGTCGTCGGTCGCCCTGGCGCACGTACGTGACCTCGTTGTGCCCAGTGTGGTTGAGCACCTCGCACGGCCAGATGAGTCGGTGATGTCCGCACCCGTACTCATCCGCAGGATAGACCAGGATGTTCTGCACTAGCCCAGCGCCGTCGCCTGCGCCTGCGCCGCGGCGGCGAGCCGGCGCTGTAGGTCGGCGACCTCGTTGGCCAGCGCCGCGTTCTGATCCTGCAGCGCCGTGATCGCCGTCGACTCGGCCTGACGCGCGTCCGCGATCGCCGAGAGAATCGCCGTGACGTCCACGCTGCCACCACCCGCGGCGACCGCGTCCACCAGTGACTTAAGTGCGGCGGTCGCGGCGCGGTCCTCGGCGAGGTCCACAGCGATGTTGGCCAGGAGTGTGTCCAGCTTCGGAGCCAGGTCGGCGGTGGGCAGCACGCCCGACGCGTCGACCACCACGGGACCGAGGGCGTCTAGCGTACCCGGGTTGAATTCAACGGACGTGGGATTTCCACCCTGCAGCCCGATGACGACGAGGGCGTTCGCCCGGTGCGCCGAATCAACTACCTTGTAGCGGTAGATCCCGTCGCCGATCCAATCGATGTTGGACCCACGCTCGTGCGCCATGACGATCATGTCTTTACCCCTTCGTGTCGGTGATGTCGTAGCGGTCATCATGGCCCACCACTGGTCGGCGGTGCCTCGGTACGCGTTGCCGTCGGCGCCCGTGCCGTTGAGGTTGTCGGTGAACTGCCACTGAATGGGCGTCACGCCGCCGTACGCCGTCCAGCCGGGTCCCGTGTCCGAGTAGGTGGTGTAGTTGCTCGACACTAGGCCGACGCCGGCCTGGGTCAGCGGTACCAGACTCGGCGAACCCATGTTCCCAGACCACGACCAGCGCGGCAGGTAGCACAAGTTCACCACACCGCCGAGGTCGCGGTACCGCGCGATCCACGCCATGACGTCGGTGAAGGAGGCGCACGCTCCTCGGTTCGGCTCAACGTCGATCATGCACGGCCGGCTACCCACAACGCTGTAGGCGAAGTCGGCCTGCGCGTTCACCGACACGCCGAGACTGGGCGCGTTGAGGAACGCGTATGCGGCGAGTCGCTTCCCGTTGACCACCGCGTTCGCGACGTTGTTGTCCCACTGCCTGTCCTTAACGGTGCTGATGGTCGCCCGCGCGACGCCGAGCGGGTACGGCGCGAAGTTGTACGCGCCCTCGTACTCGCTAACGTCAGGAAAGATGATCGTCACCGAACCTCACTCCCCTCACACTCGAGCGTTCGTCGCCGCGGCGTTGTAAGCATTGGTGAGCAGTGTGACCACGTCCGGGCCGGCCATGCTATACGGCACATCGAGCAGCTGCTGCGCAATCGTTCGATAAGCGGTACGCGACGCGGCGACCTTCCAGCCACTCGGTCCAGGTATCGCATTGAACTGGTCGCGCAGCACGCTCGTGACAAGCGACGTCATCACCCACTGGTGTCCCGTCGGTCCCCCGAGCTGGTGATAGCCGCGAACAGCCTCGGCACCGCTGCCGATGACCCCCGTGTTGGCCGGTCCCGTTCCCCACGTCACGTACTCGGGCGGAAGCCAGAAGATGACCTGATCGTACTTCACGAGAGCCGGCGGCGTAGAGCCGTCCGGATCGACGATGAACTGAACACCGACGAAGGTCGACAGCGGTGCGGTCACTGGGTCCACGCTCCATCCGCACTTACGCCGGTACTGGCAAAGACACGCGAACGGTACTCGTAGGCAACGCCGTGCACAGACTTGAAGTCCGAGAAGGTAACGCCGGATGCGAGACCGGTGGCGAGACGTACCCCGGCATTCGTGTCTGCCGTTAATAGCGCTACCTCGTCAATATACGCCGTGTCACCGACGGCAGGTGTTCCAGTGAGACCGAGCGCCGCCGCAACGCGCGCGGCGTTCACGGGCGGTGCCGCCTCGACGGACACATATAGCCAAGCTCCCGCCACGCCCGGTGACGTGACGACGTTCGACGACAGGAACGCGTTGCCGTTGTCGAACCACAGCAAGTAGACGGACACGAACTTATTTGCGGTGGTCGGTCGGATCCAACCCTGCGCCCGGAAGGTGACGGCGCTCGGAAAGACGTAGTGCGGGTTGACCTCGGCGTACACGTCGGCGCTGGTACCATTAGGCGTAATGAAACCCGACGCCACACCTTGGTGAAACTGCGAGGTTGAGCGCACCAGCGTGCAGTTCGTGGCCGTCCAGCCCGTTGCGTCAGTCTCGAAGTACGGGTTCGTGTTGATCGGCGACTGGCCGGTGGTGATGGACCTGCGCCACACCTCCTGGGTACCGAAGGTCGGCTGCGCGCCGCTGGGCGCCGGGTTGGTGATCGCTACCTGGATGACGCCTAGGCTCGTCGACGGCGTGAGCACTAGCGTCGACGCGGGTGGCGGTGTGAAGTTCGTAGTGAACTGCCGCGTCACCGCGGCGGACGACAGGCCCTCGTTGTTGGTCGTGTAGAGTGTGATGGTGTAGTTGCCGCCGGTCGGCATGACGTACGGAATCAGGTACGACCGGGACACCGAGTCGCCGAACCAGCCGGAGTCGTAGACCTGCGCGCCGCTAGTAACGTTGAGGAGCACGCGGAACTGCTGCTGCTCGGTGGCTGTCCACACCACGGTGACCTGGTTAGTGCCCAGCACCTGCGCCGCAGTCGGCGACGTGATGGTGGGGTTGACCGGCGTCGAGGGGATGATGATGAGTCCGGCGGAGTAGCCGGACGCGTTGTTGTTGGAGTCCCACACCTTCACCTTAAAGGTGTGGTTGGCGTCGGTCGCCAGCGCCCAGCTCGACGGGATCGTGATCGCGCTAGTGGACGATGTGTTCTGCACCTCACTGGTCTGCCACGTGCTGTCCGACGCGCGCCAGTACGTCAGCGCACCCGCACCCACCTGCTTCGACACGGCGTACGACCCCTGCGTATCGCCGGGATCTTTATCCGAGAACGCCCACGTGAGCGGCAGCGACACGGCGACGTCCGCGGCGATACTACTGTTCGGCGACACCCACGTCGGCGTATTGGGCGCGTAAGATAGCGAGATTGGCGTGTAGGTTAGCGTATTGGGCGCGCCCGACGCGGCGGTGTACAGTCCCCACTTTGCGTCGCCGCTGCTGGACGACTTGGCACCGTAGTTGTCGGCGTTGGTGCCGAGGATCGCGGTCAAGCCGGTGGACGCCCACACCGTCCAGGTATCGGTCGCGTAGTTGTAGTCGCACTGGTAGAGCACCGCGGTGCTGGTACCGACTGCCCACACCCGCACGTTGTCGTTGTTGGGATCGTAGGCGAAGCTGGCGTTGCGAACCACGCCCGTCGTGTGCGCCTGACTACGGTGCGTGTAGGTCGTCGAGTTGGCCAAGTTGCGCTCGAAGAGCATGACTTGAGTCGTGTTCACCGGATCAGGCGCGCTCATGTAGAACCGGTTCCCGTCCCACCGCCCGCGCATCTGGTCCACGTTACCGACGTTGGCGTAGATCATAGTCTCGCCCGGCGACCCGACCCACTGCGCACCGTTCCACGGAATGCGCACCATCTTCATGTGCGTGCGGCCGTAGACCACCCACAGGTGCGGGTTGGCGTCGTAGCCGTTGCCGTTGTGCTGTAGGTCCATCGACGGGCCGACCCGCCCCGCGGTACCGGCGTGTAGCCACTGGCTGGTGCTGCCGCTGAACAGGTTGGCGTTGTGAAGTGCGTTCGCCGCACCCTGGGCGCCCATCATCGACACACCCTGGTTGGCTCCGATGTTGGTGCCAACGGCGACGACGACGTAGTGCGTTGCGTTCGACGCAAAGTACTGAGTCTTGATATCCAGACCCGAGTAGTACGATCCGGCGACGCCGCCGTTGCCGGCACTACCAACCAGCACCTCGCCGTACACCGTGCCGTCGGTGCTGTTAATGACCCGCACGTAGATCTTGTCCGTGCTGGACTCGTTGGTGCGGTAGGCCCAGAACAACCAGCCGTACTTGTCGGCGAAGATCTGCCCCACGTCTACGAGGTTGGCCCGCACGATGGTAGTCAGCAGCGCCCACGACGAGCCCGAGTCGGTGGACTTATACAGTGCGTAGTTGTCCGCGGTGCTCGCCTTCACCAGGCAGATGTAGACGTTCGCGGTCGGGTGCCGCGTTAGCAGCGTCATGCCCGGGAACTGGAACGGCGCCGCGTTGGTGGTGGTTGCGATGGTAGCCACGTGCTCACCTCCTAAGTGGGCGATATCTCCATGACGTTGATGGATACCCGGTCATTGGTGTCGGCGCTGACCGTGCCGGTGCCGCTGGTGCGCTTCCACCGGACCTTGACCGTGTAGGTGCCGGCGAGCAGGTCGGTGATGTAGCGCCAGTTGGTGACCGAGAGATGCTCGGAGGCGGTGTTGTATAGGATTGTCGTGGTGTCGTAGCTAGGGATCGTTGCCTGGTTAGGATCGTTGAAGTTGGCGCCCCACACCGCGACGGTGTTGGTGACCGTCGAGTACGCGGCGCCGGTGACCGCCACGTAGACCCGAGTGGCATCCCAGTGCTTGACGAACGTGCACGACGTCAGCACCGGGGTGTCCGAGTAGCTCGACGACACGGTGGTGCCGACGGTCTGCAGCTGTGAGTCACCCGAGTGTGGCTGCCAGCGGCGCGTGAGTGCGCACACGGCGACCCACCGCTCGCGCGCGGGTCGCTGTCCGCATTTGACCAGCGTCACCCGGTCGCCCTCGTAGATGAGCGCCGAGCCCGCCAGCGAGACGGGCACGCTGGCGGACGATCCCTCGAACGTCGCGTACGCGTTGTTCACGTCGACGATGCTCGTAATGACGCCGATGGCGGTGACCTGACTCATGCCGGCGCGCATGAGCTTACCGTCCACGATCGTGTTCATCGCGGCGATGGTGTCGGCGTCGAGTGTCACGACAGTAGCGACCACTCTTGCGACATGTTGCCTCCGCTGAGCGGAAGCGTCCACTTCGTGACGAGGATGTCCGACAGCGGACCCAGCAGCGGATCGTTGACCACAACGCGGTCGAAGTGCCAGTGTAGCGGGTTGGGCGCGGTCGCGACCTGGTACGTCGTCATCCGCCGTAAGTCCGCGTCGATGGCCGCACTCGCCAGCGCCACGAGCGCCGCCTGGTCCACGGCGTCAACCTGCAATGGTACGGCAGTGATAGTTCGATGGCGAGCGGCGACGCTGGTCGGTCCCATGCGGTCGTTGACGAACGTGTAGACGCCCGCACCCTCTACCGGCTGCACGCCGTCCGGGTTGGGTGATGTAAAGAACACCCAGCGGTTGGGCGCGTTGAAGAAGTCGTTAGTGGCCATTCGATCACCGAGCATCGACGTGCTCGGCTCTGCGTCGTACACCCACTCGCTCGGCCGATCGCCCGGGTTGAGGTACGGCTCGAGGCGCAGGACGCCGTCCCAGTCCGAGTAGATCCCGCGGTAGCCGACCGCCTGCAGCAGGTCGTTAATGATCATCAGCCACGTGGTCTGAGAGTTGAGCACCCACACGCGCGACGCCGGCAGAACTGCGTCCCATCGCGTCTGGTCGATCTGATAGGCGACGATCCCCTGGGCGAGCATGATGGCCTCGACCGCGCCCAGGTAGCTACTGCCCGCCTGGACCGTGTACGCCTCGCCTACCGGCGTGTTCAACCAGTGTAGTATGTCGAAGCCGTCGACCGCGTGCGTAGACGGCACGTTGCCGATGACCGCCTGCGGCGATGAAGCGAGGTACGCGCCCAGGTTGAACCGGACCGACGTCGTGAAGTCGGACAGTATCATGTACGGGCGTAGAATGGCCGTGCCCCAGTCCAAGTCCTGCGAGACGACGAGGTTCGCGGTGCCGTGGAGCGTAGCGTAGCTGTCGCGCTCGACGGTGCTGTTGACGCCGTCGAACCAGTCTGTCAGGTCGGCGAGCACGGTGAGTGTGACGTCGAGCAGCTCGAGTCCCGTGGATACCTTAAGCGCGTTCGTGTCACGGATCAGCGAGGTGACCTGCGTGGCCGTCAGCGCGACGCCGGCGGTCGAGTTGCGTGCGGCGGGCTGCATCACACCCCCTCGTCGGTAGTAACCACCGTCAGGTCGACGCCGACGTGCCACGCGCCGTTCGCGAGCTCGGGCGGACACCAGGTGCCGAGCATCGGCACCTCCTCAATCGAGAGCGCGAAGAACGTGCCAAAGAACCGTCGCCCCTGCGTGTCGCGTGCCTGCACCAGCTGCCCGATCCACGAGTGTAGCGTATCGACGGTCGATCGCGGCACCAGCCGGTACTGCCACTTAAAGGTACCCACCTCGCCGGCAAAGGTGATCGAGCGTCGTCGCCCATTCGCGTATGTGATGATGTTGCCCGCCGCGGTGTAGTCCTCGGTGCGTCCGAGCGCCGCCTTGCCCGCCACGCCGGCGCCGGTAGACACTAAGTTGACCCACGTCTTATCGAGCATAACGCTCACCATCACGCGGCCCTCGCCGTTCGCAGCATGCGCGCGCCGACGCCGTTGATCTGACGCCCAATCGCGCGTCCCAGCTTTTCGATCGTGTCGTCACTCAGGTCGATCGGCTCGGCCTCCGGCGCGCGGCCGCCGCTCGAGCGGATCGCCTCGGCGAACGCGGGCGGAATCACCATCTCACGCCGGTGCAGGAACGCCAGCTGGTCCTGCGGAATGTTCCACGCGCCGCTCGCGTAGCCCATGGGCGGCATGTTGGGATTCGCCTGCTGCACGTTGCTAATGCTGCCGTAGCGCGAGAGAATGTACCGGATGCCGGCGACGATGTTCGCCACCGGGTTGTAGATGTCGTCCGGCAGCGACTGCAGCCGATACGCCTCGAACGTCGCGCCGATGGTCTGCATCAGTCCGCGCGACGGGTCGCCGTGCTGCGCGTTGATGTCGTAGGTGTTGATGGAGCGCGGGTCGCCGCCGGACTCGCGACCGATCAGCGTGAGAAGTCCGTTCGTCCACGAGTCGCCGACGCCAGTCAGTCCCTCGGCGATGTGAATCCAGTCGAGCAGCTGCTGTGTGCCGAGAAAGCGACCCTTCGCGGTAGTCCCCACGAACATCGACGCGAGCTTGTTCTTAGCGAGCGTCACGAAGTGCTCGAGGAAGTGCTGAAAGTCAAACGCGCCGCCGATGAGACCCTGGATGAGACCCTTGATGATCCAGCCGCCGAAGTCCACCGCCCACTGCGGCGCTATCCAGCCTGGGATGTTGCCAAACCAGTCGGTGACCGTGTGCCAGATGGCCTTCAGGCCGTCTAGGAATCCGTTGATGATGCTGTTGCCGACGTTGCCGGCCCACCGCTTGGCGTCGCCGATCGCGTTGCCAATCGAGCTGAGCATCCCGTTAAACCACGCCGTGACGATGTGCCACGTGTTCACGATCCCGTCGTGATACGACTGGAGAAACGACACCGCCTTGTCCATGGCCCACCGGTTGATGTTGCCGATGGCGGCGCCGATCCGCTCGATCCACTTACCAAACCAGTCGGTGACGTTGTGCCACACGCCCTTCAGGCCGTTCAAGAAGCCGTCGATGATGTTCTCGCCGGACTTGATGAGCCACCTGGGCGCGTTGATGAAGGTGGCAAGTATCCGACCCTCGATGGTGGCGATGTGCTTGAGCATGCGGATGATCGCGCCCACCGTCGCGTCGTACGCGGCGTTCCACGCCCGCTCGAGGAATCCCTTGATCTGGTCGAAGTGCTTCGCGATGAGCAGGGGTATCCCGATGAACGGCGCCAGCGCGATGAGCGCGATCGGTCCCCACGTCTTTATGAACGTCCACACGTTGTTCCACGCGTTCTTCAGGAATGTTATCAGGTTACCCCACCAGCCGGTGATGTTCTTCCACGCGTCCTCCAGCGCGTGCCACACCTCGACGCCGACGTGGTACAGGTTGATGAAGAACTGATAGACGTCCTTGCCAACGCGCGCGGCGACACGTCCCACCTCGTCAACGATGTCGCGAAACGTCTTAGAGTGCTTGTACGCGTAGATGAACGCGGCGGTCAGCGCGACAACGGCGATGATGATGATGCCGATCGGGTTAGCATCCATTACTACGTTCCACGCGGTCTGAATTGCGATCCCAACCTTCTGAATGGCTGCCCACGCTGCCAGGCCGACATTGTAAAGCTTTATCGCCGCGTACGCCGCGAGGAACCCAACCACGATCGACTGTACGAGTGTCTTATGCTCCTTGATGAAGCCGCCGACGGAAGTTAGCGCGCCCGAAAGATCTTTACCGAGTATGGTTGCAAACTTCGATACGGCGGGCAGCACCGTCTCGGTAAGAACACGTGAAAACTCGGAGACGAGTGGATTAAGCGCCGTCCACGCCGCGCGAAGTGCGGCGAGCGCCCCGCTAACGAGCTGCATCACGATGCCGATCAGCTTACCGATGACCTGTACGATCTTACCAATCGTACCTTCGCCACTGCCCGCCGACTCAAAGAACTTTATGAACGCGGGCAGCACGGTAGTCGTCACAAACGTCGAGAACTTGTTCATAACGGGCAGTAGCTTCTCGCCGACCGCGACCTCCACCTCGTGGTACGCTGCCTTCATCTTCGAGCCCGCCGAGCCCGCCGCGACGGCGCTGCCGCCGAACTCCTTGTTGAGCTCGGCGAGGATTAGTTTCTGGGCACCGAGCTTGTTACCGCTCTCCACCATCGTTCTGATCTGTTCTTTTTGCTGCTCAGTGAAGTTAACGCCGACGCGCGCCAGCGCGGTGACGCCCTTGATGGGGTCCTGCAGCGCCTTGCCGAGCTGAATTGACGCGGCCTTGCCGTCCTCGTTCATGCGCACCGACAGGTCGAGCACCGCCTTGTTGGCCTGCGTGAAGATGTCGTTGCCCTTACCGACCTCGTTCCGCACGTCGGTGAACGTGAGTAGAATGCTCTCGTTACCCACGATGACGTCCTTGGTGACGCCGGTCGACGTGCTAAGAGCGTCGGCGTACTCGGACACGTCCTTCGCGCTAACGTGCGCCGCCTCGCCGGTCGATGCGATACCCTGCGCGACCTCGCGCATGATCCGGTGCGCGTCGGCGGCCGCCTCGACCGAGCCTTTAAGAAACTGGATGGCGCCAAAGCCAACGGCCATCGGCGCCATCATCAAGAACATCGACTTGGCCGATTCCTTCATCGAGGAGAACATACCCTCGGTATGCTCACCCACGCGCTTGACGCTCGACTCGACCGCCATGTTGGACGCCTCGAGGTCGCGACCCATGCTCTTAATCGAGCCACTAACCTGCTCGTGAACGTGCTCGAGGTCCTTGCCCGCGCCCTGGATGGACGTGTTGACGCCGCTCTTAAGTTCCTTCTCAAAGTTGTTGAACACGGGCAAGATCTCGACGAGAGCGCGATCGATCGGTGCAGTCAAGATCTCACCTTCGTAGCTGGTCGACGCTGGTAAGACCCATGCTGGTCAGGAAACTCTGTGTGGCCTCTTCCTCACCGTGCCACCACGTCGGCGCGTCCTCTGAAACGTCGGCGCGTCGTCGCTGCCCGGGTGCCCACCAGGAGCTCACCTCCAGGGCCGCGTCCAGGTCGGCACGCGGATTCTCGCGCTCCTCGCTAGGTAGTGGCAGGCGCTGGATCATCGCGAAGTAGATTCGATTCAGGAAGCGGTCGACTGAGAGAGTTCGGATGTCGGAATGCTCGCCGTCGAGCTCGTGCCATCGTCCGGGTTCTCCGACCCACCGGAGGAGCTGGACGATGGCTGTGTAGGGCGCATGCCGTACTCCTCCATCAACCAGGGCAAGACCTTCATGGCCTGACCCAGCGTGATCGGCTTATCCTTGTCCGCCATGCGCGCGATGAAGAGATCGGCGGACTCTTTCCGCAGGATCAGGTTGAACAGGTCGCTCAACGCATTCGGACTCTGCATGATGCCTCGCTCGGTGAGACCCTCGAACATCGCGCCGAAGTGCATGAGGTCCATGGCCGGAATGCCCGTGACACCGTAGAAGATGTCGTCATCGATGCGAAACTTGACGTGCACCGCCTCGGTAAAGTCTTTGACGTCCGCGTCACTGGGCGAGAGTACCTGCGTCATACGTCGACCCTAGACCGTCGGCGACGACCTGCACGCACGTGACCTCAGCCGCCGCGCGCCGCCCGAAGTGCCTCACGCAGGAACGGCACCGGTCGCTGACCGCGCGTCGACCGCGTGAACACCATTTTACCGGTACGCTTACTCTTAAACACGAGGTAAGTACCGTGCGGAACGATCGGTACGCCCCTCGGGCCGTAGATGCCAGTGCCCTCGTGCACCCACGTGGCGTAGTTGACGTTCGCGCCAACGACGATGGCGAAGGTAGCTATCCCGAGTACCACGCGCGGCTCAACGGCGAGCGAGATGTCGCCGCGCAGGCGTCCCGTGTCCGCCGGAGCCAGCTTCTTAGCGAGCGTCTGGACGCGCAGACCGCGGCGAAGAAAGCTGCGCGCCATGCCGCTAGTAGAGCTGTGCAGCTGTTGGTTAATCGCGTTGACGTCGAGTATCTGCTTAACCGCAGGCACTACCGAATCACCCCCACGACGAACTGAAGCTCCGAGCCGACGCACGCGCCCGCGGGTCCGACGAACATCTGACCTCGCATCATAAAGTCGTAGATGTCCCCGCTGGTGCTCAGTGCGTTGAGCACGTCGATCGTCGCACACATCACGGCGGTCGCGTCGGCGATGACCTCGCGCGCAGACGCCTCGAGTGCCGCGACCGACGGCGCGGTTTCACCGCCCTGCGGCTCCGGTGCACATCGAACGATCTGCACGACCATGTCCGCGCACAAGACCGCGCCCTGGTCCGCCGTAGTCACCGTCAGCTCGATGGGAAACTGATCTGAGAGAAAGTTGCGCGCCGACGCGAGCGCCAGCAGCCCGCACTGATCGCAGTCGTCCCACGCGATCGCGCCCGGCACGACGCCGACGCGCGTTGGCGCGTTGCCAATGTTGCGCAGTGCAACGACGTTGGCGTCCCGAATCCGCCCGAGGACGGCGTAGAAGTCAAGCACGCGGCGCGTCTCCGTCCTTCGCCACCTCGTAGCGATCGTCCGGATAGAGCAGGGCACTGCGCGCGTCCGCGTTCAGGTCGGGCGCCCACCGCATTGCGGTGCAGACTGGATTTCCGTTCCAGTCTACGACCCAGTCACGCTCGGCGTGATCTATGAGGTCGGCGAGGTCCGGCTTCACGTGCCGATCCTTCCGCGCGGTCGTCGATCGACGGGGTACACCCGCGCCCGAGATCGCAGCTGCTTCGGGTTCCACGTCTTGATGAACATGTCCGTGAAGAAGAGACCCGTGATACCCTTGTCGAACATCGAGGCCATGTCGGGCATCGAGATGGTCACACCCTGGCGCGCCAGCGACGTCACGGCACGCGGGAGACGACAGTCCTGACCCTGCGCGCCTCGGATGAACTCGCACGCCAGCTCGCCCACGGCGATCGCCGCGCCACCCGGTATCGACTCGCCGTACTGCGCCGTAACGGACCACGTTCCGACCTGCGTATCGGCGAGCGTGAGGTCGTTGCGCATAGGCCACGTAGATCCGTCCACACGCACAAGTATCCGCCCGTTGTCGACACGGTACGCGCCCGTGACCAGCGGCGACCCGTCGACGCGCACCTCGGTGATCGCGTGCACGGGAGCCGGAAGTCGCACCTCGGCGAGCGAGCCGCCACACGTGCAGCTGTCCGAGCACGTGCCGCAGCCCACGCCGAACCAGAAGCCGGCGTATCCGCCGCCGCTGCTTACGGTGGCGCCCAGCGGCGGCGGCTGCGCGCCGGGCCACGGCAGCCACGCGTCGGGGTACGGAGTGTCGAGAGCGTAGTCGCGACACGGACGCAGCTTGACGGTAGTGAATCCAAAGCGCTGGCCGGTGAGCGACCACAGTACCTCGGTGGCGAACGCCACCGCCGTGCCGGTGACAGTCGGCGACTCGGTAGAGACGTCGCACGGCCATAGGCAGGGCCAGGACGCGGCGGGACTAAAGTCGCCGCTCATCACGTCACCTCCTAGCTAGATTGTAACCATTGACAAACAGAACATATCGAATAGACTACCAACATGGGAATGCCAGCAAAGGATATGACCGGATTACGTATAGGAAGATTAACTGTACTTCATCGTGACGAGTCCTCACGGCCTGGACACATACGATGGTTATGTCAATGTGACTGCGGCGCACTTACGGTAAAGCAAGGTGGCGCACTTCGTCTTGGTGGATCACGGCGTCCAGTTCAATCATGTGGCTGTCTTATTAAAGAGATAGCACGAAAACGCGTATCAACAACTAAGATTGCATTTAAGCATGGAATGACAGATAGTCTCGAGCATCGTACGTGGAGTCATATGCGTGCACGTGTAAGACACTTGCCGCAGTATACTAAGCGTGGAATGCATCAACCTTGGTACGATGACTTTCGAATCTTCTATCAGTATCTCATCGAAACCATCGGGCCACATCCAGGCCCAGGATGGACTATTGATCGCATTAACAATGCAGCAGGTTACTTTCCGGACAATATTCGTTGGCTGACAACTGATGCAAACCGTCGTCGAAAGAAAAAATCTTAGATGTTCGGAACTGGACCTTCAGCGTCTGCGACATCAAATGTGATAAGTACTGATGCAAAACGCTGAGCCGAGTTACCGCACCAAAATCGCGCACGATAGTGTCCCGGGGTAGGAAATTCAGTGCCAGTCCAGACATATTGCACTTGACCATTCGTCGCCGGCGCGGGAATCGTCGCGTTCGAGGTCGTGGACGACCCGAGCTGCTCACGATACTCAAACCTCGCGGTGTAGCCCGTGAGGTCGATCGGGTTGCCGTTGCTGTCCTGAAACTGATAGAGCAACGGAATCGGCTTCTCACCTACAACGAAAGGGACCGATCATCAAGCTTGGCTGACTCACGTGCCGTCCTCCCGTCCGTTAAGTGGTCCGTCGTTACGTTCGTAGAATACGCGACCGGGCGGCTCACGACCCGACGCGCCACCGCTCTCGGTACCGCCGACGTGTCCCGGCGGCTCGCGTCCCGCGACGCCGCCACTCTCGCGTCCGAAGAGACGAATGCGCAGGTTCGCCAGCGCCGAGATGAGTGTTGGCACCCGTGTCCAGTTCACGGTGAATGAGAGCACGGCAGTGAGGTGCGTGCGAATCGCGCGCGCCTGCGCGGTTGTAAACGACAGCGCCGCGGCGTGCGCCTTGCCGGTGCGTCGCGCAAGACTGGTAGTGAAGCCAACGGTCGCCGTCAGCGCCTTCGCGAAGAAGCGCGACGTAGTGAGCGATCCGGTAAAGCTCACCGTCGCGGACAGCGCCTTTGTGAAGAAGTGCACCGCCTGCGTGGTGAGCACGCCCGTGAAGGACAGTGTCGCGGCGGTCAGGTTCTTAGCCGTGCGACGCGTTTGCGCACCGATGAACGAGACCGTGGCGCTCAGGCCGGTACTGATGCGGCGCATCAGTGCGCCGGTGAAGTTCAGCGTCGCGGTTCGCAGCGCGGCGACACGGCGCGGTAGCGCGCCGGTGAACGAGACGGTCGCCGCCACACCGTGCACTGTGACGCGCGGCAGCGCGCCGGTAAAGCTTAGCATGGCGGTCAATGCCTGCGTGAAGAAGTGCACAGCGGCGGTCGTGAGTACACCGGTGAAGCTCAGCGTCGCCGTCAGCAGGCGCGCCACGCGTCGCGTCAGCACACCAGTAAAGGTCAGTTGCGCGACCGGTAGCGCGGTCGACGTGCGACGCGTCTGGGCGCCGGTAAACGACACCTGGCCTGCCTGTGACTTGCTAGTTAGGCGCGCTAGCGCGCCGACAAACGACAGTGTAGCGATTCGCAGCGCGCTAGTACTTCGCATCAGCGATCCGATGAAACCGATCGTCGCCGCCAGTGCTTGTGTGTAGACGTGCACCGCCTGCGACGTCAGCACGCCAACGAACGAGAGCGTGGCCGCCAGCAGCCGCGCGGTACGCAGCGTAAGCGCACCGGTAAACGAGACGACCGCGGTCAGCGTGCGCGCGATTCGACGCGTGATCGCGCCCGTGAACGACAGCTGCGACGCCTGGCCACTGCTTATTCGCCGTGTCTGCGTTCCGGTGAAGGCGACGGTCGCCGTCTTAGATGAGCTAGTCCGTAACGTCTGCGCGCCGGTAAACCCGAGGGTGGCGGCCTTGACGGTGGCGATGCGCTTAAGCGCGGCGCCGACGACCGGTCAGCGTCGTGCTGTACGCCTGCGGACCTGCCGCGCCGTCAACCGCACCACTGGTCCAGACGTACATCGGGATCGGCGGACCGATGGTCGGCATGGGCGCGAGCGGCGTCGGCAGACCGGACGTCTGGACGAGCTGCAACGGCGGCAGGCTCGCGTCGCCCGTGGCCGCGGGCAGGTACGCGACCACCACGTTGGCGTTGCTGTTGCTGGCCGTGGAGGTCCAGGTGGACTGGTAGTTGGTCGTGCCGTCCGCGCCCAGCGCGTAGCCGACCGCGGTGGGGCCGGTGGACGCGTCGGTGGTACCCAGGGTGATCGGGCTGCCGGCGGTCAGCGTGCCGCCCGAGAACGTGACGAAACTCAGAACCAGCGAACCGGCCTTCGGCACGGGAGACAGCGCGTTGGTCAGCGACGTGGTGGCTGCGGCCGGTGACGCCCCGCTCGGGCCGGTGTCGACGGTGGTGGTGGCGCCTCGAAAGATGTCGAGGGAGAACGTGCTCGTGGTGTTCAGCGCGTACGGCGTGAATGTGATCGTCGTGCCGGACGGCAGATCGACGGGCGTCTTGTAGATGAACGTCTGCATCCAGTGCGACGAGGCGTTGGTCTCGTCCTGCTCCAGGATGGTGGAAAAGTTGACGTTGTTGACCGAATCGCTGACAATCATGCCGTTGGCGGCGTGTGTGCCGTTGCTGTGACCGCAGACGACCAGCACATCGCCCGCCGAGGCGGCGTCGCCGAGAGTCTTGGTGTACGCGCTAGCGGTGGTTCCCGCCGAGTGACACGAGCCGTTGCTAATCCGGGTGAGCGTCATCTACGCCCCTCGCCCTAGCTAACGACCATCGAACCCGCCACGGCGATCGGGACGCCGGCGACGGTCAGCGACGCGCGCACCTGGCGACCGGACGTCCCGGGACGATCCAGTCCTACCTCGAAGTAGTCGGTGTTGAGCTGTCCCGCGTCCGGATCGATGC
>WNGQ01004327.1_pt1 | contig 35645 bp, 34 predicted proteins | sample 5407661 | NCBI WGS metagenome assembly WNGQ01 (sample SAMN13153382, study PRJNA577476) | soil metagenome | isolation source: 60 cm soil or saprolite under Garry oak tree replicate 2 | place: USA:California | collected 2016-06-15 | reverse complement strand
GCTTGCCGTAAGCGAGCGGGTCGCGGTGCCGGCTCCTGCCCTGGTGATGGCTGCGCCCGCTCCACCGGCCGCACCCGCTCTACCGCACGACCTCGGGGGCTGCACACACATCGTTAGCAATCCCCCTCCAGGTGTCGCACTTCCCCCCTCGCCTGCGATGACCATCCATGAGTGGTGTGCCCTGCAAGACCCGTTCGCCCTGATCGGCGGCTACGTCCAGCTGGATGACCACGGCATGGGCTGCTGCCCCTTCGGCTGGCACCACGACGATGGGCGGGACGCTCACCCCTCCTTTCGCGTCTACGCGCCCCGCTCGGCTAGCTCTGCCTGCTGGTACTGCTACACCGCAGCGCTCGGCGGCAACGTCTTTGATTTCCTGCTGCTCTCCTATCACCTGGATACCCGCACGCTCTGGCATCGCATCCTCTCGGGAGAGATGTACTGATGGCGGGGCCTGCACGGCTTTGCGTCGTGCAAGCCGTGTTGCCGTCGGCACGCGAGAGCGACGGCGGCGGGGCTCCCCGCTCCGCCGTTTGCCGACGGCAACCCGTCCGGCTTGGGCGCGGGACAAGTAACACGCGCCCCTAGAACTACTTGGCGAGAAAGCGAGGATGCCTATGGATACGAAAACTTCACCGCTGATCGTGGGACGTGGGGTAGACACCCTCGTCCTCAATGTCTACTTTCGTGATGGGCAACACAAGCCGTGTAAGCGTGAGATACCGCATGAGCTCAAGGAACAGTTGGACACCTGGAAACAAGCTGCCATTGTCGAGGAAGAGCCGATACCCGTTCCACTGTCCTTCGAGGGTGTGAACCTGCATATGTACCCAAACGGGGCTGGCAAAGGCCAATGGCGTTGGCTGCTGCGCTGCGAGAGCTTCAACCTGCTGGTCTCCATGGGTCGCTTGAACTGTGTGGCACAAGTGCGCTTCTCGTCTGAGTTCTTATGGTCGTGTCGGGGCGTGGATGACGCCATTGTGCGAGTGGAAGAGTTCCTGGTGCATCACTTCTTGCAGGAATGTGTGTATCTGCAAGTCTCGGAAGTCCATCTGTGTGCCGATATTGCCGGATGGGATGTGGAGTCCATCGATCAACGCCGTGATTTCGTCTCGCGCTCGCGCAAACGAGGAACGTATGAGGTAACAGACCTCCAGATAGAAGACTTCTCCTACGGCCTCACGCGTTCAGGGTTTCTCTTCTCGCGAGGTGGCCCGATCTCCTGTGTCATCTACGACAAGACGCGTGAAATCCGTCAGCAAAGCCAGAAATGGTGGTTCCATGACCTGTGGCAAGCCAATGGATGGGAGATGGAAGAACAGCCGGTGGTCTGGCGGGTCGAGTTCCGTTTCAAACGGGAAGTGCTGCATGAACTGAGCGTGGAAGGCCAGTTTGAGGGGGTAGAAGATGCCTTCTCGCTGCTGGAACGCCTTCCGCACATGTGGGCCTATGCAGCGGGTCATCTTGGTGGCGGTGAAGATGGCTTGCCTGATGGCTGGCTACGCCTGGTCGTGCCTGGGGTGGATAGCAACCGCTCGCGCTGGATGACCCATGCCGTCTGGGAAGAGGTGCAGCGGGCGTTCGTGGTGTCCTCTGAGGAAGGAGAAGAGGAAGAGCAAGAGAGCGATAAAACTCAAGTTATTCGCAAGCGCAAGTATCAGGCTCATCTTGAGCGTGCGGTGGCTGCGACAGTGGGCTATCTCTCAAGTATGGCGGCCTGGCTCGGGCGTGATGGCGAGGCGGGTGAGGAAGCGGATTTGCTCTACATGATCGCGTGGCTACGCGAACGGACGCCAGTGTACCTGGGCAAACGGGCGCGGAAGTTCGCCAAAGAGGTCGAGCAAAAGCGCATACGCTTTGAACGGCAGCGGGCCTATGAGCAGGATTGGCTCTATGGTGCTGAAGTGGCGTAGGTGTTGTGGGTACCCATGGCGAGCAAGCCGTGAACATTGGAAGAAAGGCGGTGGTGTGATGATGAAACATCGCTGGTTGTATCCCACGAATTGGGATGAATTAGCCTGGGAGTGTAAGGAACGTGCCGGCTGGTGTTGTGAGTTCTGCGGTATCGCTCATGGGACGGAGGTGGTTTCTGAACGGACAGAAGTGGTCTACACCGTGCACTTGGCGGCGGCGCATCTCGATCATGACCCCTGGAACCCGCAGCCCAGGTTAGCCGCGCTCTGTCCCTCCTGTCATGGTCGTTATGACTATTCCTGGCAAGAGCGGCAACGCTGGCTTGAATTAGAGCAGTTACGGCATCGGCTGTGGGTCGCTGCCTATGTGTATGGCGAAGAGTGAACCATGGCAAGCCAGTGGTGAGAAGGGAAGGTGTTCATGCGTGAAGAGACGAAAGAGCGGTCAACTCAGGTTTATGACGTAGCGCTGTGGTGTTCGTGGCCGTTGCTGTTTCCTGACCATGTTGGGCGTATTCAGGCGAGTGGTTCCTATGCAGCAGTGGTGAATGCGATGGAGCAAGTGGGAATTGAAAAGGTGGCCTATGCAGGGGCTCGTCAGATTGGGCATCCTCGCATTGATCGATGGAGCAAGGTGTATATCCCGTTGACCGTTGAAAAGAGGGGTCAAAGATGATGTTTCGGCGTTTGATGTTTGTCATTGGCAAGCCATTTGAGAAAGGAGGGGTATTCAACAGGCGTTTGAAGAGGTTAGCAAGCGAGCTATTAGAGGAAGTGAGGTGGTTGGTGTGCCGCTAACGATGTGTCCAGGTGTCTGGTTTGATATCGAACGTCGGGCGTTATCGTATGCGTTGCTTCTAGTGCTTGAGCGGTCTGCTCGATCTGGTTCTTAGGAGGTGATGTGATGGCGAAAAAGCAAGAAGGGTCTGAGAGTAAGCGAACTGCTTTACAACCGCTCATGCTGGATATTCCAGAGGTGGCTGAGTCGTTGCGGTTGAGTCGGGCAAAGGTCTATCGGTTGATTTACTATGAGGGATTGCCAGTTGTTCACTTTGGGCGGTCGGCGCGTGTCTCAGTGGTCGCGTTACAGGAATGGATAGAGCAACGGGCAAAGGGTGCATAGGAGGTGTTCTCATGGGTCGTAAAGGGCATGGTGAGGGGTCTATCACTCGGCGGAAGGATGGCCGTTATCAAGGAGCTATTACGCTTGAGAACCATAAGCGCAAGTACTTTTATGGTGAGACTCGTAAAGAGGTTCAGGACAAGGTGAATAAAGCCTTGTATGAGCAAAAGCAGGGGACATTAGTAATTGGGCAACAACAAACACTCAAGGTACATTTGGAGCGGTGGTTAGAGCAAGTGTGTAAGTTGACTATGAGGCCGAATACATATAAATCTTATCGTTCTGTCGTACATCGCCATTTGATACCGGCTCTCGGTCATATCAAGCTTCAAAAGCTAACGATAGGAGATTTACAGAGATTCTATGCGGAGAAATGGGGAAAGCTCAAACCTGGGTCGATTGCCGTTATTAATGCGGCATTGGGTGATGCATTAGAGGATGCATTGAAACAAGGGATGGTTGCGCGTAATGTGGCGAAACTGGTTGACCTTCCTCATGCTGAACGATACGAGGGGCAAATTTTGACGGTAGAGCAGGTGCATAAGCTCTTAGCGGTAGCGCGTGGCTCTCGTCTGGATGCGTTGCTCTTAGTAGCTGTTACAACTGGTTTGAGGCGTGGTGAATTGGTCGCATTGTGTTGGGATGATGTTGATCTCGAAAAAGGGATATTGCAGGTTCGGCATAATTTGACGTGGGTGTATGGAATGGGTTACGTTGTGGGAGAACCGAAGTCAAAAGCGGGTCGGCGGAGGATTGCGCTTTCAAGTGTGGTAGTTGAGATGCTGAAAGAGCATAAGATGAGGCAGGAGCAAGCGCGTATGAAAATGGGTAAGAGGTGGCAAGAGTACGGGTTGATCTTTTGTAATGCCCATGGCGGCTACTTTAATCCTGGTCGCGTGTGGTATCTGTTTAAGAAATTGTTGGAACGGGCGGGTTTACCTGATGTGCGGTTTCATGATCTGCGGCATGGTGTGGCGACGGTCTTACTTGCTGCGAGGATGAATTTGAAAGCGGTGTCGGAATTATTAGGGCATAGCTCAGTTGCAATCACGGTAGATATCTATCAAGGGGTGTTACCTGAACAGCAACAAGAGATTGTTGACAAGATGGATGATCTGTATGGGCATCCGTAAGATTTGCTTTCAGAATTGACAGTGTTGGGGAATTGTCGTTTAACTTGATGTACTGGTTCTCATCATGATCGAGGCGGTGGTATGATCATTCATGTTCCTCAGATTTCAGGAAGAGTAGCCCTTACTAAGATTGGTGAAGCGATGACGCAATCAGATGTAGAACCTAAAGCGACACAAGAAGAGAAACAGAAATGGTTGACTCCTGGTGTACGGGGTATCGGTTTAGCAAGCTTTCTTGCTGATGTGGGCCATGAAGTGCCTACTTCGCTCTTTGCGAGCTTTCTTGTGAGTACACTTGGTGCCTCTGCTGCTGTCTTGGGACTGATTGAGGGCATAGCGGACGGTGCGGCGGGTTTAGCGCGTTTAGCAGGTGGCGCACTTGCTGATGATCCAGCGCGTCGTCGTGCTACTGCTGTTGGGGGCTATACGAGTACGGCGGTGCTTGCGGCTCTCATTGGTGTCGCTTCTGCCGTGTGGCAGGTTGCGGTGTTACGCGTGGCGGCCTGGTTTAGTCGAGGGCTGCGCGTGCCTGCCCGGAATGCGCTCCTTGCTGATATGGTGCCTGCTCAGGTATATGGGCGTGCCTACGGATTTGAACGGGCGATGGATAACCTGGGTGCGGTTGGTGGGCCGCTTCTGGCACTTGGATTAGTCAGTATCTTGGGAGTGCGTACTGCTATCATGCTCTCGGTTATTCCTGGGTTGCTTGCGGCACTGGCTATTTTGTATGCCATTCGTCATCTCCCACAGGCAACTAGGCGGGAGCGTCAACCGCTTCAGCTGAGAGTGCGGCCTGTTTTGCAGGGGCGTCTCGGACGGTTGCTTGTTGGTGTGAGTATTTTCGAGATCGGGCATATTGCAGCGACCTTACTCATTCTGCGCGCAATGCAGTTGCTTACACCTACTTTGGGTTTGAATGCCGCCACACAGGTTGCACTTCTCCTATATACGGCATATAACGTTGCGGCGACGGCAGCAAGCATTCCGGCTGGTCGTATTGGAGATCGTCGGCAGAGTATGACGTTGATATTTACTGTAGGGGTGGGGTTCTTCCTGCTGGCTTACCTGGGGTTTGCTGTCCAGTCTCCTAATATTGTTCTCTTGGTACTTGGCTTTACGGCTGCGGGGGTTGCTATTGGTTGTGTCGAGACTTCTCAACATGCGGCGGTGGCGGCTCTTGCTCCCGCTGAGATGCGTGGTTCTGCCTTTGGCTTCTTAGCTGCTGTTCAGAGTTTTGGCAATATTATTGCAGGGTTTCAGGCCATCTACCAGATTTGCACGTCTGGAACTGGACGGTCGGTCTCTATCATGGCCTATTAGGCCCGCCGACGAAATTTACAACGCTAAGCTCCAAGAATACCGCTTTGTTGGTCCACAGCTACAACTCCAGGGATCAGACCTGAGGAACATCTGAGTAGGGGATACCATTACGGTTTATTAAGGGCAACGACCCATTTCACATTCTGCTGCTGATGTGGTGCGCAGGGAAACAGGCCTATCGCGTCAGACATTCCGCTCTTGCCTGTGTTACTCGGGAGTATCTCACCCTCATTTGTCATCGTTTTCTAGCGCGGTGAACTCTTCTTGAGCGAGCAGTGAGAACTGCTCGTTGTAGAGCTATGCATACCGTCCACCCAGAGAGAGCAACTTCTGGTGCATGCCGCGCTCTACAATCGCGCCTCTGTCCACCAACAGGTTCACGTCCGCAGCCAGGATCGGGATGTGAGCACGGTAGAAACCAAAAGTTGGAATAGGACGTTTAGCGCACTTGTAGAGCGGATAGGGCAAGCTCCCCCACCGGACAAAGAAGTAATTTCAAGAGAAAAACCTCTAAGAAAAAGTTGTTATTCCTGCTTTTACCTCTCAAACTGGAGAAAACCAGCGTCTTTCTCCTCCCTATTCCAACTTTTGGTTTCTACCGTGCTCACACCCCGAGTTTCTTCGATGGCTATGAAAGACGCATTAGATTTCGTCTATTAAGCAAGCAAAACGGCGTTTTTCATCAAAAGTTCGAGAGACTCCCCATCATATCAGTCGATGTCTCGGCAGCCCCCAACATCGAAGCGCGGGTGGGAGGGCAGCCTGCAGTACCAGCACAGCAGCACACGCTTTTCGTACGTATACATCCCCCGCTGCATCCATAGCAATCCATCCCACCATCTTTGGATGAGCAGCTTCCACCAAATCCAATGGGAAGGGCTGGGACCACCTGAGGACCAGCATAGTTAACTTGGCCCGCTGAAAGCTGGTATTGTTCGCTCGTCTTATAAAGCGATGCTTCTGCGGTAAATCCTGGCATGTTCATTTTGTATTTCTCCTTTCAGATTTTCGGGGTCAGCGATCGAAGTAGGGTGACAACTTTGTGACCAGGAACGGGAATTCCTCGGTCACGTCCACACGAACAAAGAACTTCTCGGTGACATCGGTGTTACGGTGGGTGTAGGAGAAGATGACATCAACAATGTTGCGCGCGCCGCTCAGACGCGAGGGACGCACTTCCACCCCGGTCAAGGCGCTGTTGCGCTCAAAGGCATCAGATGCCGTGGCGTAGATCGCCGGATAGCGCACAGCCAGATAGTTCAGTGCACGATGCTCATCGGTCGCACCTGCATTGTCGGCCATTTGCATGATCCGATCGAACAGTTCCCTAGCCGCTGGCTCAAACTCCTTTGCGGTCACCTTCTCCGGTCGTGGAATGGCCTTGATGAGCGCATCGCGGTCGAATGAATGGATCTGGTCGAATGCGACAACGGGAACCATGAGCCCATTGCACATCTCTGGCGGGGCGATGGGTCCGCGCACACCGACAACGACATCAACATCCATCGGACTGGGTGTAGGACGAAGGGCTTCCACCAGGAGATCGAAGTCCGCTGGGTCACGTGGCACAAGGAGATACGTCTCCAGTCCCTCGATCTCCAGCACCCAGCACAGTTGACGTGCCAGGTAGCGGTTTGACCTCTGTGACAGCACAGACTGGAGTGCCTGCCGGTCTGTCAGACCGGCTGTTTCGGCTCGTCCTGTGGCCTGAGCAAATTCCTTTTCCACTGCAAGGCTGGGAAAACGCAGTGTGACTCTTCCCAACGCGTAGACGTAGGAGGAGAGAGCCATTTCCGTAGGCTGAGCAGGAGATAGCGTGATGGCTTGTGCAGGAGTCACATCCTTAGGTTGTTTTGCCAACTGTCCCCCCTCTTCAGATAGCTCCATGATATGGATACTCCTTTTCAACATGAGTTTTCAATATGACTAATCTAGCAGTTTCTCGGGGAGAAAATCTAAAGCCCTGACGACAGCCATTTCGACCCTAAAAGTGGGGGAACCGTCGTTCACATTTGGACCTAAAGCGACCCTCCAGTGGGTGAAATTTCGGCGAAAATCGTTCTCTCCGACAAACCGCTAGACCGTCTACTTACGACGCCGACCAGAGAAGGTGAGCCAACGGTTGAGTGCAGCAGCACGCTGTTCACAACTCCCGCAAGGTCTAATGCCAATTGAAGATGTGGCGCGTTTAATAACATCACCAAGGCCGATGTCCTCATCGCTGATAAAACCAGGAAGGCGCACTCGGTACGACTGGCGTTCAATCTTCTCTGTTTGGCCCTCCCTTGCCTCCTCTGTGTCCATAGTGTTCATCTCCTTTCATACATTGTCATCAAAAGCTGGTATGCGGCCCAGGCATCCAACAGAGGGGGAACAATCGTCGTTCTCCGCTGGGTAGAGACCTCGGTGAGAGCGAATTTCATCTCAGCCGCTGTCACAGTGGGAAATTGCGACCATAAGAGCGCGATGGCACCGGTCACAAAAGGGACTGCGACACTCGTCCCGCCGAATGTGATAGATTTGCTATCGGCTCCAAGACTGGTCACGTCATCGCCGGGCGCACCCAGCCCACGTCTTCCAATAGAACCTCCCAGGTTTGATTGATTGATTGGTCGGCCTCGCAGGTCATAAGCAACGACTGGAATGACCCAGGGATGGCGAGTGATGGCAGAACTGCCGACGGCTCCTTGATTGCCCGTCGCCGCAACAGCAATGACGCCGCGCCTTGCGGCATAATCCAGGGCCTCTTCTAACTCGCGCTGACCTGTGGATGAAGGGTGTACCAGGGCCACGCTCAAGTTCAGCACGCGCGCACCCGCCCTGATGCTGTCGAGTATAGCCGCTGCCAGTTCCCCGGGGGTTGCGATTGGGATGTGGAGGCTGCCTCCTTGTGTCTCTGCAAAAATAGGGCGCACCAGAAGGGTACAGTTGGGACAGATGGCAGGAGCATCAGAACTCTTCTTCGCACACAAGATACCTGCCACAAAGGTTCCATGCAGGCAGGCAACGCTCCTGGTTTGAGTGCATGCCCCGCGTATGCCTCCAGGAATCTCACGGATATGCTCGCTCTCAAGATCAGGGTGGTTGGTTGCGACAGGTCCATCAAGCAACCCGACCACAATTTCGGGTTGACCGCTGGTTCGTTCCATCAACGCTGTAAGCTTGACCAGATCCAGATGATTCATGATCTTTCACCGTTTCAAATAATGGCGCAGCGAAGATAATGCCAGATACTTGATAGACGCCAAGTCTGAGGTTTATTGGATGATACAAATGAAACTTTGAAGGCTCAAAGTGGATTATCGTATTGATTTTACTATATTTTTATCACCTTTTCAAGGTTATTACATTAAATTTTCTATTGTAAGCAATTATACCTACCAGAATCCCTGTTAAGCCTCTTTCGTCGAAGTAGGAATATCCAAAAGTACCGAAGGAGCCTCACAGTCTCAGTGGCATGGTATACTCTGGCTCAAGTTTGTCCGAGATAATAGCATTTATTATTGACACATGAGCCAAAGCGTATGACGCAGAGCGGCTTGAGCATCCTCTCAGAGAGAGCAAGATGTGATATTATCTTGGACACAACAGCGTTTCTCGACTGAAAGGTGTTTCTTGATTGGGTTTTTGAGTGGCGACGACCTTAACGTTGTAAATTTCGGCAGCGGGTCTAATAGGCCATCATGGGAGAGAAAGCTAATCATCCAGTTCTAGATGCACATTAGAAGACTTGGCTTGAAATCCTGTATTGCTAGTGCGGTTGCTGGTGCGCTCTGGACGGCCTTTTCTCCAAGCGTCGCCTTTCTCTTTCTTGCAGGGTGGATGTTTGTTGCTCTTGTGGTTCTTGCGGGTCTTGCGGGTCTTGGTATGAGTCACAAGAGGTAAACTCTAGCAATGCGCCTACGCTGTCAATTTTGCTGTAGAGTGCGGTAGCAGTTGGTGTTAGTTGGCTTTAGAGGCTGTTTTAGAGGCTTCTGGTCATCTTTCCCTTATTGTAGCACATTTTGGGGAGCTTTAATAGTGGCTGAGCGCAGGGCTCTTCGAGGTTTTATCTTTGGTAGTGGTTATTCATCAATTGAAGATGCTTTTGGAGAGCGTCGTGATATTCCGCGGTCTTGCTGGTTTGTTCCCGCCTGGCGTGATCATAGGCTTTCATGGCGTAGCCGTTCTCCTGTGTTGGGTGGTCAAGGCTCTCCATAGCCTTATGATAGAGGTCTTCCACGAAATAGTGATATTCAAGCAATTCATGGTAGAGGTCGTCTAACAGGAGGTGATACGCCTGCAAGCCGTGAAAGTGCTCCTGCATCTTCCTGTAGTAGTTTCGTATTTCCTCCCTCTCCGCATCACTCAGCTGCTTGCGTTCTTCGAAAGGAATGTCCATAGCTTTCCTCGGGAAAAGAGATGGTCAACTAGAAAAGGGGAAAGCTTCCTGCTTTTCCCCTTTTGTAGATTGTTCAAGAAGTGGCGTTTATACTACATGATTGAACATGCTCTAACTCTCGTGAGAGAGTTTATTTAGTATCGCCCCGTTCGGGTTTGGTTTGATGGCACCTGTGGCGCGGTCTGTGCCGTGCTGCCATCATTGCGCATACCCTGTTGCGACTGAATTTGTGATGCCGCACCACTCACCGTATTTTCACCGCGATTGAGCCACCTGCGCGCAGCATCCTGACCGCCCAGGCCAAAGGCCAGGCCGAAAGCGATGGCAGCAGCACCGACGATGGCTGTGAACAGAATGTTCAGCAGCGACGGCGCGATCTGCAATTGCTCAAGAGCTATGAGTGCAGCAAAGCCGATCAAAGTAATACGAAAAATTGCCTTGGTAGACTGAAACACGGCCGTCGTCACCGATCGCGATGATCTTGGACACGATCTTATCCAGGAAGTAGCGATCATGCGAGACCGTCAAAACGGTGCCCTCGAACTCTTGTAACGCCGCTTCGAGGACTTCAGTTGAGGCTATATCGAGATTGTTGGTCGGCTCATCCAACAATAAGAAGTTCGCTTCGGTCAGCATTAAGCGCGCTATCTGCAGGCGGCTCTTTTCGCCCCCGCTCAGTTGCCGGATGGGTGTGCGCAGGTCATCGTAAGAGAAGAGCAGCCCGTGCAGGAAGCTGATCGCTTGCGGCTCTGTCATTTTCTTCAAACGGCGCACAAAATCCAGCGGCGTGCTTTCAAAAGGCAGCGTTTCCTGCTCCTGTGCGTAATAGCCCGGCACGACACTGGCCCCGATCTTGACGGTGCCGGTCGTGGCGGGGATCAGGTCCATCATCGTCCTGAGCAGCGTGGTCTTGCCGCTGCCGTTGGCCCCTACAATGCCCACACGTTCACCATAGAGCAGCGTAAAATCGAATGGCTCAAAGAGCACGCGCCCACCGATGGTCTTGCTCAGCCCCTTGACTTCCAGGACTTTTTTGCCGCTGCGGTCCGTGTCCAGGTCGACTTTGATTTTGTCGCGCTCCAGTATAGGACGGTTGACGGCCTCATCCCGGGCTTTCTCCACACGCTTCGCCATATACTCCGCCCGGCCAGCAAATTTGGGGTTCAATTTAGACCACCCTTTGAGCTGGCGCATACTGGCCTCCAGGCGCTTGATCTCGGTCTGCTGCAATGCGTACAGCTCCTGCAACTTCAAGAGCCGCTGCTGCCGTTCGGCGAAGTAGAAACTGTAGTTGCCAGCGTACTCGGAGATGGAACCATCTTCTAGCTCAAAAATCTTCTTGACGGCACGGTCCAATAGATGACGATCATGGGAGATGATCAGTACGGTGCCTGGATAGTCCTGGATGTATTGCTCCAACCAGGCCTTCGCGTGTAAATCCAGGTGGTTATCTGGCTCGTCCAGCAGTATCACGTCCGGCATTTCGATCAGGAGGCGCGCGAGGTTAACCAATTTCTTTTCGCCTCCGCTCAACACGCCCACGCGCTGCGTATACTCTGAAGCAGCGAAGCCCAGGCCACTTAAAACAGCCTCTACGCGGTGCTCAAGCGAATATCCCCCCAGCGCCTCAAAACGCTCCTGGGCTTTGCCGTACTCTTCCAGCACCCTGGTCATCTCATCAGGGTCGGTAGCGAAATCGGGGTCCGACATCCGCGCTTCCAGGTCACTGAGAATGCCCGGCAAAGCGACCAGCTCTTCCGATGTCTCTGAAACAGCTGCGAAAATGGTCTTTTGATCCAGGGCTGGAGCTACTTCCTGCGTCAAGTAGCCAATCGTCAGATTGCGCCGGCGCGAGATCATGCCGCTGGTGGGAGTATCCAGGCCTGCCAACAGCTTGAACAGCGTCGACTTGCCGCTGCCATTCTCACCAACCAGGCCGATACGTTCACCATCCATTATTTCCAGGTCAACTTCGTTGAAAACGGGATTCCCGCCGAAATCCTTACTCACCTTTGAAAAATTCGCGAGCAACATGGGTATATGTCTCCTTGTAACACAAAACAATCAGGGAAAGAAGTGTAAACGCGGCGACAGATGCCATGCAGTGAAGAAGAGCGCGCGAAACGGGAGCGGGAGTACAGTGGAGAGAGTAGCACGAACGAAACGCCAATTATACCGCTTACTCAGAGGGTCGAGTAAGTGGATATAAACGCTCGGCGCTACTTTCCGCCGCATAAGCAAAAGCGCCAGCTTATGCGGCCATGTCATGTGACATGTATTTATTGGGGTGGTCTATGGCCTGGAGCATATCTCTCAGGCTCACAATTGTATAATTCATGTGTTAATGCTACCATGATGTTGCTTGTTGTGTCAAGCTTGATTTTTCGCAGGAAAGAGAAGCTATAGAAAGACTGCTCGCTTGTTGTACTTGTTGAGTTTCTCAGGTAGACTATATGGTGGAGATATCTAGAGGAGAACGGGACTATGGTGGTACTGGCCCACATTGTGCTTCCGCCGGTTGCACTTGATAGTTTCACCATCGTGAGTGTTCTTTTGGCAGTCGTAGGAACGCTCTATTATGGAACGCCGAAGTAAGGGGCAAGAGGAGATCATTCATAGAATGAGGGGTATTTGATGAAAGAGATTGCTGCTCTTGTTAGACAAGCGATACCACTTACGGTGCGCGGTGACGTACCGTCATCAGCTTTCCCGCGTCAATATCAAGCTGAATCGCTTGATATTTCTCTTCACCTTTCACATTCAGGCTATGGAAGCTCTATGTTGATCGGCATCCTTACCAGTACAAGTGCCAGCGAGAGTATCGACGCTTTTGAAGGAATGAATGCAGATCTGCATATTGCACCCGGGCCATTTGCGACAGAAGGAGACAAACAAAGGGAGAATCCATTCCAGCGCGCACAAATAGACGATCTTGGGCACTTTGTATTCAGAGATGTGCCAGGGGGTGAGTATGTTATGGTTCTCCACCTTCCTGGGCGTGAGGTGATCATTGAAGAACTAGCTATCAGGTAGAGATAATAACCACCTGGAAAAAAGGGGGAAAAGTATGGGACGGAAAAAGATCTTCAGTCCTCAAAGTACAGCTCTTCCATTACGTTTTTGCCTTCACAAAAAATGCAATAAACGTTTTTACGAATTGACTAATATTGATGTTTATGTTATACTCTTTAAGGTTAGGGATAGCCACATTTCGCTTTCTTCCCCCCAACGGTGATATTGGCACTTCCCTGTGGGTCCTCCATGGAGAGGAAGGTACCGCAACATAATTATTCAGATCTCTTTTCTTGACTTCTTACTGCCTGCTGTAAAAGTAGAATGGCCAGTAGATGACAACGGCAGTATGGAGCCTGAATAGTTGTGGTGCGGATTCATTTGTAATGCAATGCATTTCTTATGATGGTGAGTTGAGAGAGTTTCCACTTAAAGGGGAAAACGAAGAATGAAATTGTTAATCGTTGATCATGATCGCTACCTGGTCGAAATGCTGACGAGCTGGCTCAAGACGCTCGGCTATGACATCTCGCGGGCCTATACAGGAGAACGGGCCAGGAGCGAGTGGGAAGAGGGGCAGCCCGACATGGTGATCCTGGACACGCAATTGAAGGATGTCGACGCCTTAGCCATGTGCCGCCAGATGCAACAGCAGCATGATGCCCTGGTCTTAGTGATGACCGACGGCAAAGAGGTCCAGCATGAGATCGAGTGCCTGGAGGCGGGCGCTGATGACTATTTACGCAAACCCTTCTTTCCCAGCCAGCTCTTAGCGCGTATTCGCGCCTTGAGCCGACGAGGACGCTCCACGCTGCAACAACGGCCTTTTTCCATCATCACGGTAGGGCCGATCTGCGTGGATTCGTTGCACAACGAAGTGAGGGTCAATGGCAAGAGCTCTCGTTTAACCCCCACCGAAGGCAAACTCCTGCATTTGCTGGCGATCAATGCCAATCATGTCTGTACAGCGGACCAAATTGTTTCCTATGTGTGGGGCTTTAGCAATGAGGGAGATGTGCGACAGAAAGTGGAGCCCGATCCCAATAAGCCGTGTTATATTCTGACGGTTCCTGGTGTAGGCTATTCGCTGGTGCATCATCCGGTGGAGGAAGGCCGCACCAAAGAAGTCATCCAGACCTTGCGTGTGGTCTCAGGGTAAAATATTAAAGAGAAGGGTCAGGGCTTACACCCTGACCCTTTGAGAAGCCTCCTTTCTCCACTCAGCTGACTTGTTTGCTCTCCCAGTAGCCTTTGCGGCTATCGAGAAGCTTTTCGACTCTCTTTTTCACCTTGTTCTATCGCCGCGGTTCCCGTCGCTTCGACAAGCCTACGCGAGAGGGCTAATGGAGCCAGGAAGAAGTCCATGTAGATCTGGCTCGAAATAGACGTCAACTTTTGGAAAGCCTCCTGTTGCGCCCTGGTTTGCTGTTCCCACTGCTGTTGCAAACGCCGGGTGCTCTCGGCCTGATGCGTGAGCACATCCATCCAACTGAGGAAGATGTTTTGGGTAAACTTCAGGTTGTGATCTTGCAAAGCCACCAGGTTGTCCGCAACAGTCTGGCTGGTCTCGCGAAGGGAATTGACTACATCCCAGCTTGCCTCTTGCACTTGTTGGAGTTGCTTGTTGTCTACCATCGTATTTCTCCTTGTTTGCGTCTTTGCTCGCAGATGACTGCGAGCGTTCATCAATATCACTTGTCCTCCTTGACAAGGAGCAGCGCGTGCAGTAAGCCGACATCCCCTCTCTCAGGCTGTGCTGCTGGAGCAGGGGCTAGAAAATCGTTACCTGTTTGCTTACTTTCACTCTTTCACGAATTCTTATGCTGGCCGATCAGAGTGTAGCCCGGATGATGAGTCTATCATCGGGTCCTGATTCAAAGATGGTACTCCAGACGGTCGGGCAGGCTTTGCCACTGGTATCGTGTACCCGCGTGGTACCGATCCGGTCGTCAGGCATCCTTATGAAACCTCACGCTCCTGTCTATCTCCCGTTCCCATTACACGCAGGGAATCGTTGTTGCGTTTAGCACGCTCACCCAAACTAAGGAGTGGTATCATCTCTGTCCCGTTCAATCATACCATACCGCGATAAGCAGGTTTTCGGTCTACGTATCATGCTCACATGGAGTGCATGACGCATTAAAGTGGCCCTCAGGCATGATTTGTATCACGTAAACTCAACCACTACTACCGGTGGACACGCTCAAGAAATTCCCATAAAATTATTTTATAGAAATGATAGTGTGATGTTTATACTAAGATTCCCAAATCCTCATAAAATCTCTCTTGTTTTTTCTTCATTTACAAATTTCTGTAGGTTTCCCATTGCCACTCCGTGAAAGTCGCGTTATTATATTAAGGCAACCTCTTACATAGAGCATCAACATGTATGCGAAGTAATACATTTTTGAAGGGCCAATTATGACACAACATATATCGTCCTCTCCTGTGCTGCCTGGTACAGGATTAGCACGTTTCCTCGCCGCCAGTCATCACCAGCAACCCGATGCCACGCCGATCTGGTTTATGCGGCAGGCCGGTCGCTGCCTCGCTGAATACCGTGAGTTACGCAAACGTTACGATATTTTAACGATGGCAAAAACACCTGACCTTTGTGCGCAGGTGACGCTCATGCCAGTTGAACGCTTCGGTGTCGATGGCGCTGTCCTCTACGCCGACATCATGCTCCCTTTAGAGGGAATGGGTATCTCGTTCGAAATTCAACCCGAACTCGGTCCTGTCATTCATAATCCTGTACGTAGTATGCAGGATGTGAATGCCCTGCGTGTCATCGATGCCGAGGAGTCTACGCCCTATGTGATGGAGGCAATCCGGCTGGTGCGACGCGAATTGGGGGGCAAACAGGCTGTGATTGGGTTTTCCGGCGCTCCCTTTACGCTGGCATGCTACATGATCGAGGGCCGGCCCTCGCGTGACTATGGAACCGCCAAGTCATTAATGTATGGCCAGCCAGAGGTATGGCATGGCCTGATGGATAAACTTACGGAGGTCGTCTCTGGCTACTTGGTTGCGCAGATCAACGCGGGAGTCGACGTTGTGCAGCTATTCGACAGCTGGGTGGGATCGCTCGGTCCCGGCGCCTACAAGCAGTTCGTGCAACCCTACAGCCGGCGCATTTTTGAGGCCGTGAAACAAACGGGGACACCCTCCATCCACTTCGGCACAGGCACCTCCAGCATTTTAGAGTTGATGGCCGAGGCTGGCGGCGATATCATGAGCGTGGATTGGCGCGTTGAACTCGACGACGCGTGGGCGCGTATCGGTTATGATCGTGGCATTCAGGGCAACCTCGATCCCACGCTGCTGTTGACCCGCTGGGAGACCATCGAGGCGGGCATGCAAGATGTCCTGTCGCGCGCCGGTAATCGTCCCGGCCACATCTTCAACCTCGGGCACGGGGTACTCGCCCCAACTGACCCGGACATACTTCGCCGCCTGGTCGATGCCGTTCATGAATCGACCGCCCGATAAAGCACGCTACATTTACAATAAGGAATACATTATGACAACAAAACCACAGGTAGGTGTAATACTGATGACCTATGGCTCGCCAGCCACGCTCGACGATATCCCAGCATATATCAAACGGGTCTATGGTGGACGAGAGGCCAGCCCTGAGGTCATCACCGAATTCCGGCGGCGCTACGCACTGATTGGTGGCTCGCCGCTGATCCGGATCACACGCGAGCAGGCCGCGGCTCTCGCGGAGGAGTTGAATGCTCAGCATCCCGAGGGGCCAGCCTTTCACGTCGTGGCGGGGATGCGTTTCTCTCCGCCGTTAATCGCTGACGTAGCAGAGGAAGCGGCAGCTGGCGCCCACGAACTGGTTGGGGTGATCATGTCCCCGCAATACTCCCCGATTATCATGAGCGGCTACATCAACACGCTCGAGGAAGCAGTTGCGAACTTCCAAAGGGATGACCTTGAACTGAAGATTGCTAGAGATTGGCACCTTCAGCCCTTCTTTTTGCAGGCTATTGCAGAGCGCGTGCGACAGGCGCTTGACCGTTTTCCACCCGCTGTACGCGAGCGCGTGCCCGTGCTTTTGACGGCGCATAGTATGCCAAAACGAGTCATAGAGAGGGAGCCGGACTATATTAACCACCTGAAAGAAACGGCCGCGGCCGTTGCCGAGCTGGTAGGCCTCCCACGCGAGAGGTGGATGTTCTGCTATCAGAGCGCGGGTCATACGCCGGAGGAATGGCTCAAGCCGGACTTCGCCGACGTGATGCCGGAACTTCGAGCGGCCGGTCACACGGATGTTCTGATCGCGCCGGTACAATTCCTGGCGGATCACCTGGAGATTTTGTACGATATCGAAATCGGCGCGCGCGAGCAGGCGGAGCAGCACGGCATCCACTTCGCGCGCATAGAATCGCTGAATACTTCTCCCCTCTTCATCAAGGCGCTGGCAGAAGTTGTAAAAGAAACCATGACTTCGCCGGTGCACGCGGCATAAATTAAGAAGGGCGAGTTATGCTTTGCACACCCCTGCAAATACGCGAACGTCTGGCAAATGCCTTTGCAGGGGCGAAGCATGACTCGCCCTGAATAATGTCTTTTGGGGATTTCTTCTCCTGACCTATTATACACCAATTTGCCACTTTTTTACAAGGAAAAAGAGGGCAAAAGGTATGACTCTTTTGTTTCCCTTTGAGACTTGCAAAAATCTCTGCAGTTTTCCACACCCTTTGCGCTATACCCTGCCGTGCGCTATAATAATAACACAACGTCAAAGACTGATTGCTACTGGCACAAGAGTGTGCCTACTTATCATCTTTCCTAAAATTGGGCGTTGATTCTAGAGATGCGGGCACATTTGATGATGCTAGTATATTCACCACTCAAACGCACTCATTCCTTTCAGAGTTAGCGAAACGAGCTTTTTCGCCTATTTTCGTTGTCGGGATAGTCATGATGGCTATCCAGAAGGCGAGAGCAAGAGCTGCGAGGCCACTGTATTTACGATCCTTGATTCGATCCGATTTTGCCTCACGCCCACCTCCCGCCTCTAGAATTGAGGAGCGAGGATACACAGTGTACTACAAATTTGACGTGGTCATCGTTGGTTCCGGCGGGGCTGGTTTGATGGCCGCCATGCAACTACCGAATACCAGTGTAGCTGTGCTCAGTAAAGTTTACCCTACACGCTCACACACCGGAGCCGCCCAGGGAGGCGTTGCGGCCGCGCTGGGCAACGTGGAAGAAGACCACTGGAAGTGGCATATGTACGATACCGTCAAGGGCGGCGACTACCTGGTAGATCAGCCCGCGGCCGAGATCCTGACACGTGAAGCGATCGATGCCGTCTACGAACTGGAACATCGTGGCCTGCCATTCAACCGCACACCCGATGGGCGTATCGACCAGCGCCGCTTCGGCGGACATACACGCAACTTTGGCGAGGGACCTGTACGCCGTTCCTGCTACGCCGCCGACCGCACCGGGCACATGATCCTGCAAACGATGTACCAGAACGCGGTGAAGAACCAGGTGCGCTTCTTCAACGAATACCTCGTGCTCGACCTGCTGATCAATGATGGACAGGCCTGTGGCGTCGTAGCCCTGGAGATACGCACGGGGGAAATTCATACCTTCCACGCCAGGGCGGTGCTCTTCGCGACAGGCGGTTATGGGCGCGCCTGGCGTGTCACCAGTAACGCCTTCGCCTGCACAGGCGACGGCATGGCCATCGCATATCGCAGCGGTATTCCTTTGGAGGATATGGAGATGTACCAGTTCCACCCCACCGGCATCTACAAAGTCGGCGTGCTGCTCAGCGAGGCGGCTCGCGGCGAGGGTGGCAAACTTCTCAACGGCAAAGGCGAATACTTCATGGAACGTTATATGCCCACGCTCAAAGACCTGGCGCCGCGCGACATTGTTTCGCGCAGTATGATTCAAGAGGTCAAGGAGGGACGCGGCGTAGACGGCAAAGATTACCTCTTCCTGGATGTACGACACCTGGGAGCCAAGACGATTGCCGAGAAGCTGCCCGATATCACCGATTTCGCGCGCAACTACCTCGGTGTCGAGCCCATTACCGAGCCTGTGCCGATCCAACCGACGGCGCACTACGCTATGGGCGGCATCCCAACCGATAACGACGCGCGCGTCGTCATCGACCCGCAGTGGACCCCTCTGCCCGGCTTCTATGCCGCCGGTGAGGTAGCCTGTGTCTCGGTCCATGGCGCCAACCGCCTGGGCACCAATTCACTGGTGGACCTGATCGTGTTTGGTCGACGCGCGGGCAAACACATGGCGAAGTTCATTGCAGAAAATAGCCACGCGCCGCTCCCAGACGAGCCAGAGGCGTATGCCCGCGAGTGGGTGGATCACCTCTACAACTCGGTCGGCGGGGAGTCGGCGGCCCGTGTGCGCAGCACGCTGCAAAACGAGATGGACGACAAAGTCTTTGTCGAGCGCAGCGAACAAAGTCTGCGTCATGCCCTCGATACCCTGGATGGCTTGCAGGAAACGTATAAACGAGCACAATTACAAGACAAAGGCAAGAAGTTCAATACGGAATTGGTCGAAGCCATTGAACTCGGCTTCTTGCTCGACTGTGCAGAGGCGACGATCCACGGCGCCCTGGCGCGCACTGAAAGTCGCGGCGCGCATTTTCGCCTCGACTACCAGAAGCGCGACGACGTCAACTGGTTGAAACATACACTTGCGTACAAAGGTGTGAAAGCACATGATGTACGCCTGGAATATAAGGATGTCATATTGATCGATGATCCAATTTTCAAGCCCAAGGAACGGAAATACTAAGGAGGCAAACCATGAATGTGTTGGTGCGTATCAAGCGCTTCGACCCTGAAAAGGATAAGAAGCCGTACTGGGCCGATTACCGCGTGGAGGTCGACCCCATCGACCGTTTGTTGGATGCCATGAACACCATCAAGTGGACGATGGATGGTTCACTCACCTACCGCCGCTCGTGCGCGCATGGTGTGTGTGGCTCTGATGCCATGCGTATCAATGGCCGCAACAGGCTGGCCTGCAAGGTGCTCATGCGCGATGTCGGCGACAAAGTGACTATCGAGCCCATGCTTGGCTTCCCGGTTATCAAGGACCTCGTTGTCGATATGGATCCGTTCTTTGAGAAGTATAAAGCTGTCAAGCCCTACCTGATCAATTACGATAACGAGCCGGGCACGGAACGCCTACAAAGCCCTGCTGAGCGCGAGCGCTTTGACGAGGGCACAAAATGCATCCTCTGCGGCGCCTGTACGGGTTCCTGCCCATCGGTATGGGGCAATCCCGACTGGGTGGGTCCGGCCTCGATCGTCAACGCTCACCGCTTCATCTTCGATAGTCGCGATCAGGGAGCGGCAGAGCGGCTTGGCATCCTGGGACAGCGCGATGGCGTCTGGCGCTGCCGCACGATCTTCAACTGTGCCGATGCCTGCCCGCGCGGTATCCCCGTTACCGACCTGATCGAACAGGTCAAACGCGCCATCGTCTACAACGACCCGGGCAGCAAATAACATGGAAACCTGGCAGCACCGCGACATTATTACCAACGGTATCCGCATGCATTATGTAACGCAAGGCAGCGGTCCACTGGTTGTGCTTTTGCACGGCTTCCCCGAGTTCTGGTACTCCTGGCGCTACCAGATCCCCTTCCTGGCGGAGCATGGCTATACCGTTGTCGCCCCTGACCTGCGTGGGTACAATGATACAGACAAGCCGCGCAATGGATACGATGTGCCGACACTCCTGAGAGACATCGCGGGTTTAATCAGGGGATTGGGACAGGACCAGGCCATCATTGTTGGACATGACTGGGGTGGAGGGCTGGCCTGGCAATTTGCCATTCACTATCCATACATGACCAGCCGCCTGGTCGTCATAAATGCGCCGCATCCATACGCGATGCTGCGTGAATTTCGCACGCTCAAACAGCTCCGCAAAAGCTGGTATATCTTCTTTTTTCAAATTCCCTGGCTCCCTGAAGCATTTTTGCTGCGCAACCATGCCAATGAAGTTGGACGCATGCTCCACGGGGCGGCGCTGCAAAAGGCCGCCTTTCCCCCCGAGGTGACCGCGAAATACCAGGAGGCGATGAGCAAACCCGGGGCGATGACCGCCGCGTTGAACTATTACCGTCAACTTTTTCGCCACCTGCCGCCTCCCGCCGTCAGGGAGAATACACAGGTCAGCGCCCCGACGCTATTGATCTGGGGAGAGCACGATATCGCGCTCGGCATCGAAATGACCTATGGTCTTGAGCAATGGGTGGACGATATTGAAGTCAAACGCCTTCCCGATAGCGGGCACTGGGTGCAGCAGGAGCAACCTGACAAGGTAAATCAGCTCATGCTAGATTTCCTGCAGAGCTCCAAGACGTAGTCTCCTTGTGTGGAATGGGCTGCTGGCGGTGCAACCGCCAGCAGCCCATTCCACACAAGAAAAAACACAAGGAAAGCCGGACCGACGCTGAACCTTCAGGGGGGAGAAGATGCAGCCTGCTTATGAAATAACACACATAAGCAAACGGTCCGGCCTCCAGGTGAAAACGGCGGACACATTGCCGCGAAGCGACAACAGTCAACGCCTATCACAAAAATAGCAAGATATGTATTTACTGATAGAGCACACTTTCTTCAATCCAGTGAGCGCCACAAGCCTGGCACATCCCGTGGGACGCATCGTACATCTTCGGCACCGGTACCGCTGATATGTGTTGCCCCATGCTATCGATCAATCGTAAACACCACGCGCACTGTCGTACCATACTACTTCACCATGTCCTTTTGCTAAATCTCCCATTTCACCAATCGCGGCTTGGAGGCCCCTGTGTTGGAGGGACACAATTCTGAAATTGAAAATTTTGCAATACCTGTGAGACCTCAGACGTGTGACCCGGCGTTATATCTTCCGCGAAGACAGAAATTGGCATAAATTTACAATTGTCGATAACCCACGAGTCCTGAGAAGATGCAAACAGGCTGCAATCCTGCGGCTTCATTTTCAAGAGTGTCTCATGTACAAGTATACGTGTCTCCGCTTGATTTTCTGGGCCAGGCGCCATCAAATGGATATTAAAGTCTTCGGGGCAGGAGGGATCATCCAGCCCCACAAAATGACGCAAACGCCTACGGTTCAGGTAGCGAAGGCCATAATTTGTGGCAATACGATAGATCCAGGCGTCTAAAACGAGATCGGGAGATGTTTTCCCAATCTCTTTATACACGTGTAAAAACGTATCTTGCGCAAGGTCAAGGGCCACTTCACGGTTGCCTACGAGGCGATGCAGATAACCAGTTATGGGCTGTTGTAGCCGTTCAATCAATAAACAAAATGCCTGTGCATCCCTCGCCCGTAGGCTCTCTACCACCTGGACATCCATCACCATTTTGGCCTTATCTGCTCCAACAAGGTCCTATCCGTTTTCTATGTAGCTTTGAGATGCCTGTATTAGTACAATCAATAACTCAGCCAAAAACGGACAATTTCACCCGAATATCTTAAGAGAACACAACAGGGCTAATCCCCGTTTATACAACGGATACTGTGATCGTATGATATCCGGATGACCCATCTGGGGCAGGAGGTTCCACCTGGGGGTCCTGCACATTCCCTTCCATATCAACGGCACGCGCAATGAGGGTTTTGCTACCAGACGAGGTAGGTTGCCAGGGATATTCCCACAGCACCCATGTGAGGTTAGAGAGAGGTCGTTTAAGGGTTGCAATTTGCCAGCTATCACCGCCATCCAGGCTGATATCGACTTCGGAGATACCTTTGTTGCCCGAGAAGGCGACTCCGCCGATATACGTTGTCTTGTTAACAGAAACGGTTGACCCTATTAGCGGCGTATCGATGCGGGCAGTCATGCGTATCGGCGCTGGGTCACTCCAGCCGCGCGTTTGCCAGTAACCCTGGTAATCTTGCGTCACGACCTGGATGTGCGTCAGCCATTTGCAGTGTTTCATTCCGTAGATGCCGGGGACAAGCATACGCACGGGAAAGCCATGGTTCTGTGGAAGAGTGGCCCCATTCATACGCACAGCTAGCAGCGTGGTGGGCTCAAGCGCCTTATCGAGGTGGATGCTATCGCTATAATCATCTGTTGCATAGAACACAATTTTGACGGCGCCCGGCTTGACGCCCGCGCGCTCAAGCAGGTCTTTCAGGCGCACCCCTTCCCAGAGGGCGCTGCTCATGTATTCACCACCAACCTCGTTGCTGATGCACATCATCGACTCGTACTGCTTCTGCATGGGCAAAGCCAGCAACTGGTCGTAACTGAGCGTGAAGGGGTGGTCAACATCTCCATCGACGGTCAGGTGCCAGCCGGTGCTATCGACGGTCGGGTCAGAGAAAAGGTTTTTAGAGACAACGTAATACTGGTTGTTGGAAGTGACCTCGGCAGAGAGGAACGGCGCAGGGTGAATATCTCCGTAGTTTGGCACAGGCGGCGGCACTATCTTCTTTTTATAGTGCTGGATCACCTTAGCAACGGGAGCGGTAGCACTACTGACGCCCCCTGTAATAAAGCGCCATGCTCCGATGCCCAACAGTCCGACACCAGCTATGATGAGTCCTCTTTCGATGAGCGCGCGCCGCGTCAGGCCACCTGTTTCTCCGGCATCCTGAGCAATCTTTTCCTTACGACCGCGCGTCAACAGCCAGTTCTGCGCCAGCACAAGAAGGAGGCCATATACGACACCTACCGCGGCGAGGCTCACGATCGTGTTGCCAAAACCAATAGCGAGATCGATTCCGAAGACGCCGGCGCCCGTCAGCGGCAGAAGCACCACGCCGACCAGCAGCCAGAGCACAAAGGCCAGCATTAGCCCCTGCTGATACTGCAGCCTCCGGCCCGCTGACGGCACCGCTGTTTCCGCCTGCGACCCGTCATCAGAAGAAGGTCCTTTAACTGAAGCGACGGGTTTAGTGACCGCCAGGTAAAGGTTGTAGAGTCCTCCACATAGCGCGAAGACAAGACATTGCCCTACGAGAATGATATAGAACAGGTAATGTTTGGCGTCCCCACCAATCAACTGGTGCAGGTAATCAAACATAGCTGCGGGCATCAACGCGGTGAGAAAGGATCCAAACACTTCCGGCAGTGAGATGCCGCCCACAAACTGGTAGAGCAGCAGCATAAAGCCTGTGGCGATGATGCCTGCTGCAAGGCCAGCGATAAAGCCAATAGTAAATTGCTGTTTCCTGGTTGTCGTCTTCATAGCGGTGCTTCTTTTGTGCCAACGGAATATACCACAACATATACACTAATATTATATCAGCTATGAGGTTACACGATTGATGAGGCTGATATTTACGGGGGTTGATTGTATGTCATCCCCTTCTGTTCAGCGTTTCTGACCCCAGCCGACGAACAGGCCAAACTCTACCTTTTTACCTCTTCCCTGTCAAGAGAAATGCGGGGGCTATAGACATTTGGAGATAATACATGTCATCCTGAGCGCAGCGAAGGATCTGGCGAGATGGACGCACAGATCCTTCGCTGCGCTCAGAGCCTGCCCTGAGAGAAGCGAAGGGATGACATGCTGGACACCGCTCGAGGCCGCTCACGAGAAATCTTATCTCCAAATGTCTGCGGGGGCTAAGCAAAAAAAGGATGTTGCAAACCTTCCTGAGCACGTAACATAGATCACATTTTTTATGTATCGCAATTCATACTTTTTATGTGATATCCTTCGCATTCTTTCTTTGATCTGTCATCTATACTGCACCGTATTAGTTTGACTGAGCAATTTGTAATGCGTCTCCTGTAAAAAGTCCTTTGGCAGCTATCCTTTTAGTCCGGCCACTTAAGATGAAGACCTCTGAGACATGCACATGTAAAAACTGTTTTGAAAAATATTGATCAATGTACTCCCAAAGGAGGTAAAATCTATGCAATCTCCTCGAACCACTCGCTTTACCCGGCTCTTGATCCCATTGCTGGTAGGATGCCTCGTTGTCTTATTCACAGCAGCAGCGCCACGATCACAGGCGAGCGCCAGCAGTATTGCAACCTCTCACGCCCTTAGACCGGCCATATCGACAAGTTGTCCTGCCAGCGGAACGGCACGCGCCGCGTATATGCCTTCCATGACATTGGGGAGTCACTCAACGATTGTCTATATTGTCAACGAAGGAACCTTCGCTAATCCCACCTTTGGCACGCTGAAACGCTACGATGTTGTGACCGGTGTCAAAGTCGAAGTCGTGAAGATGGCAAACACGTACATCGCTTCGGCCCAGGTCTCGGCCAATGGGCAGTGGCTGCTTTTCGTAGCTCAATCCGCGGGACAGGTCAGGCTACAATTGATTCGCATGGATGGCCAATACCTGCAGACGCTCTACTGTGGTGCCGGCAGCCCACAGGGAAGTATCCTCGATGAACAGTGGTCGACGAATCAGCACCTGGTCGTCTTCCTACAGGTTCTCCAATCCGGCACAGCCATCTACCTGCTGGACGTTACCAATGGCGCGCTCCAGGTAGAACTGCCGGCCGTGCAAACTCTCACTTTCGCCCCGCGCACCTGGCTTGACAATACGCGCGTCTACGTCACACTTGAGAGGACAGATAGTCCACCGACTATCCTGTACATCCTGGATACAAGCAAAGGCGCCAACCAGAACTCTCAAAACCTGCAAAAGGTCTTCGACGGTTCTTCCACGCCCTTCTGCTGGGACTTCGACAGCAGTTATGATACCACCAAATTGTTTACCACTCAGTGTACGGTCGATCCCAATCCGAATGGCCCTGGAGCTGGTAACTACCATGGTCCCAGCGTTATCAATGTGCGCCCAGCAACAGGAGGCTCACCCACCTCCGTCTATACTCGGAATGACCTGGCCTTCACTTCGGTGCGTGCCGTCACCAGCAGCACCGTGCTCTTCACCGTCGGCAACACATCGGGAGTTACCAGCCAGAATGGGCTCTGGCGCGTCGGCACGAATGGCTTCAATCCCGTACGCCTGACCAGCACCGGCAATCAATTGAACCGGTTCAGCCAGTTTCCCTGGTCTAACGTCTCCCGCAATGGCAGCCAGTACGTCCTTGGGATAGTGAGTGGTAGCCCAACTAGCCCCACCTACACCCTGGAGTATGGCTCCATGAGTGGCGGAGCGCCCTTTGTCTTCGCCTCTATTACTAATGTACAATTACTCGTTGTGGGCTGGACAACGATGTAACATGTTCTCGTCTTAAATGGCATGTCTCAGAGGCATAAGCGGCTATAAGCAACCAGCCACCAGAGTTCGAACAGGCCCTTACAGGGCGATCCTTTGTGGTCGCCCTCTCGAGGCCGCTCAAACCTCCTCTTTTTTTCCAAAGCACCATGGACTGAAAGTGGTATGTCCTGTTCTACACTGATTCCCCCGTGCCAGAGGTGCGCAAAGACACATCTTTCCGGCACAAGTATAGAAATACTGATACCTTGTCCCGTTCCTCCAAATAGAGTATGATCTAGCTACATTACTGCACCCTGGTGCGTGATAATAAAAACAACATATCGTTCGGGGGGCCTTCTTGTATGCAAAACGAAGACATAAATATGCAGGATCAGTTGCCATTGGTGGTCGGGGTAGATCTGGGCGGAACGCAGATACGGACAGCCGTCTTGCGCGGGCCAACCCTGCTTTCGCGGGTGAGCTTGCTCACCGGAGCAAATCCATCGCCTGACCGTATCCTTCCACGTATCTATACAGCTATACAGGAGGCGCTCGACAAGGCAGGCGCCACACTCGAACAGGTAGCGGGCATAGGCATTGCCGCTCCTGGCCCTCTGGACTACAGGACCGGGGTCATTTTCACTCCACCTAATCTAGCGGGTTGGGACCGCGTTCCCCTACGCGACCTCTTCACCGAGCAATTTCACATCCCTGTCTTCGTTGAAAATGACGCGCATACCGCAGGATTGGGCGAATACATGTTCGGAGCGGGGCATGGCGCCAACAATATGGTCTACTTGACCATTAGCACCGGCATCGGCGGGGGCGTGATTATGGATGGCAAAATACTGGAAGGAGCAAATGGCTCGGCGGGAGAGTTGGGACATATGACCATTGACTGGCACGGCGAGCGCTGCAATTGTGGCAACATTGGCTGCCTGGAGAGTATTGCATCCGGCACCAATATCGCGCGCAGAGCCAACGAGGCTATCCATGCAGGTGAGGGCATCGAGCTTCTAACCTTCGCGCGTACCATGCTTGAGCACAGCAGCACGGTCCCCGATCCCTCTGCCCTGCCAACCCAGGGCCATGATGCCAATACCGTCGAGCTTCGCTCCTCCATCTTCGCTGGACACGACGAGTTGAACGAGGACAGTCAAACAGGCAGCGTGCAAGAGGAGGAACACCTGCACGTCAACGCGCGTACCGTGGCTCTCGCTGCCGAGGCCGGCGTACCACTGGCAAGGGCTATCATCCAGAACGCGGCGGAGGCCATTGGTGTTGGTCTCGTCAACATTATCCATTGCTTTAACCCCGAGATCATCATCCTGGGTGGCGGTGTGACTCAGATGGGACCAATGTTAATGGAACCAGCGCTGCGCGTCGTTCAGGAACGTGCAATGAAGTTTCCCCGCGAATCTGTACGCATTGTGCAGGCGCAACTCGGACACAATGTCGGCCTGATCGGCGCAGGAGCCCTGATTTATTACCACAAAAATATTAAAATATAGGAACAGGCTATATAATGGCGGCAAACAAAGAGCGGCTCGACGTCGCGCTGGTGCGGCGCGGACTGGCACCCAGCCGCGAACGAGCCCGCGCCTTGATCATGGCTGGCCAGGTCTTCGTCGATGATCGCATGGTAGATAAACCCGGCACGCTGATCCCTCTTGACGCCCAATGTCGCCTGGCTGAAGCTCCCGAAGAATTGAAGTACGTCAGCCGCGGCGGCCTGAAGCTCGAAAAAGCCCTGGACACCTTTCAGCTCAGCCCCAGCGGACTCGTTGCCCTTGACGTAGGCGCTTCCACAGGCGGCTTTACGCATTGCCTGCTGGCACATGGCGCGCAGCGCGTCTATGCCGTCGATGTAGGGCGCGGGCAGCTGGCATGGACGTTGCGCAACGATCCACGCGTCGTGGTAATGGAACACACCAACATTCGCCATCTAACGTCCTTGCCTGAACCCATCCAGTGCGTCGTCATCGATGTCTCGTTCATCTCCTTGCGCCTGGTGCTGCCCGCCATTGTGCCGCTGATCACTCCAACAGCCTGGATTGTGGCGCTGGTCAAACCGCAATTCGAAGCCGGGAAAGCCGAGGTGGATCGCGGCGCGGGTGTCATCAGCGATCCCGCCGTTCATACACGCGTGCTTGACGAGCTGCAAGCATGGATTCGCGAGTTTACCCCGTTTCGCGTGAAAGGACTCACCGACTCACCAATCTATGGGCGTGATGGCAATCGTGAGTTTCTGATCTACCTGGGATTGGAATAATAAATAGCTACGCATGACTGGCTTAATCTGCTATACTTGAGACTATGGAAACACAAGTCAAGCGCTAATTGTAGTGAATGTTTCAGGACTACAGAAAAGAGGTGTGCCCATGACTGCTCTACCTGCTATACCTTCTTTCAGCATACCAGAACAATTCAACGCTGCAACCGCCTTCCTGGATGACAATCTGTTCGAGGGAAGAGGGACTAAAACCGCCATCTTTTACGAGGGAACGGCCTACACGTACGCCGAGATCGCCGAACTCGGTAACCGCGTCGGCAATGGTCTCCTCGACCTGGGTATTCAAATGGAACAGCGCGTCGCGCTTCTGCTGCTCGACTCCCCGCAATTCGCCGCAGCCTTCTTTGGCACTATCAAAACAGGAGCCGTCGCTGTCCCCATCAATACCATGCTGCGCCCCAATGACTACGTCTACATGCTCAATGACAGCCGCGCGCGCGCCCTCTTCATCCATGCCGCGCTCTGGTCGCAAATAGAGCCAATCCTTGCGGAACTCAAGTACCTGCGCCACATCATCGTCGTTGGAACGCTCCCAACTGCCTCCCGCGCGGATGCCTCAACGCCAGCTATGCATGATTTCGAACAGTGGGTCAATAAAGCATCGAGCAGCCTCAAAACGGCCGAGACCAGCAAAGACGACAGCGCCTTCTGGCTTTATAGCTCCGGCAGCACCGGTTTCCCCAAGGGCTGCGTTCACCTCCAGCACGACATGATGTACTGCACCGAGTATTATGGCAAAGCAGTGCTGGGTATCACCGAAAACGACATTACCTTTTCTGCCGCCAAGCTCTACTTTGCCTACGGCCTGGGCAACAACCTGTATTTTCCCTTCGGAGTAGGCGCCAGCGCCGTGCATTTCCCTGGACGACCGCTGCCGGAAGACATGTTCAAAGTCGTCGAGCAGTATCGCCCAACGATCTTCTACGGTGTACCCACGCTCTACGCCGGCATGCTTGCGCTGTCCGACGCGAACAAGCGCTTCGATTTCTCCTCTGTGCGTATCTGCGTCTCCGCCGGGGAGGCCTTGCCTGCCGATATCCTGCGCCGCTTTGAAGACACCTTCCATGTCGAAATACTCGATGGTATTGGCAGCACAGAAATTTTGCACATTTTCATCAGCAACCGCGCCGGCGAGATAAAACCGGGCAGCACGGGCAAGCTTGTGCCCGGCTATGAAGCCGTAATTGCCGACGAAAAAGGCGTCGTGGTGCCGCAGGGAGATATCGGCAACCTCCTCATCAAGGGCGACAGTATCACAGCCTATTACTGGAACAAGCACGAGAGGACCAAAGATGTCATCAACGGACACTGGATACACACGGGCGATAAATATTACCAGGACGAAGAAGGTTACTACTGGTACTGCGGCCGTTCAGATGATATGCTGAAGGTAGGAGGTCAATGGGTCTCTCCTGTTGAGGTCGAGAACGCGCTTATCGCACATCCTGCTGTCTTAGAGTCGGCGGTAGTAGGTGATTTAGACGACGACGAGCTGGTCAAACCCAAGGCATACGTGGTGCTCAAGCAAGGCCAGGAACCGTCAGAGGCGCTGGCAGAGGAACTCAAAACGTTCGTCAAACAGCGGCTGGCGCCATTTAAGTACCCGCGCTGGATTGAGTTCCTGCCCGAGCTGCCCAAGACGGCAACGGGCAAGATTCAACGCTTTATCCTGAGAGACACCGGGCGCACGGAGCCACTCGACGCACCAACTGAGCTGTAAAAGAAGCCAGGTCGCATAGAGGACCATGTAATGCAGCAAGCCTATCGTGTACTACGGATCGTCGCGGAGTCGCAGACGATCCGTATCGTACTGATGCTCAGACCGAACGAACTGATGCTGAAAGAATTGTATACCGCCTGTACTGACCTCAAGTCAGAGAAAAGCAGGGGTATCAAGGCCGTCGTACTGGATTTCATATCGGTCACTGAGACGCACGAACCGCATAACTCCACTGTTTCTCCTGCTATCATCGACCAGGCCTGCCTGGCGGTGCGAGCCGTGGAAGCCCCTGTATTAGCGGTTGTGCGTGGCACAGCCTCTGCCGAGGCCTGCGAACTCATCCGGGCGGCCGATCTGACCCTTGTAGCCCATGACGCCGTTCTGCCCGTACGAGTTATGGGTGATGACAACAACAATACCCTTACCGGTGAGCAGGCTCATCGCCTGGGCTATATCACATGGTCCGCCCCGGCAAACTCGATCGATAGCGAGATGACCCGTATTCTTGATATGCTGCGAGAGAAAAGCGCTGTAGCCCTGCGCCTGACAAAAGACAGCACACGCCTGGGCGCTGGCCTGGCTGTAGCTCCCCGATTTATCGAGGGGGAAGCGAGTGATGCCGCGGCACGCTTAGAAGCGCTCAAGAAGGTGAACGAGTTCTATCTCTCACATGTCATGCAGACGGCCGATGCTGGCGAAGGCTTACACGCCTTCCTGGAGAAACGCAAGCCTCGGTGGAAAAACAAATAGTTAAGGAATTACTATGACCGAACACAAGCCCTGGACAACGCTCTCTTCTCAACAAGTTCTTGATAACCCTCATCTGAAGATACGCCGCGAACAGGTCGCCGTTCCTAACGGCCCCGTCATTCCAGACTATTACATTATCGAGAATCGCGGCTGGGTGGGCATTGTCCCTGTGACTGAAGACGGGTATTTCTTGATCAACAAGCAATATAAACATGGCATTGGTCTTGTCGTGCTGGAGTTCCCAGCTGGCGGCATAGATCCTCACGAGGATGACCCCCTGGATACAGCGCGACGAGAGCTGATGGAAGAGACGGGCTACAGTGTTGAAGATGGCCAGATTGAACTATTAGCGTACATGTATGCGAATCCGACCGGGGCGCGTACGCTCATCTGGTGGTATCTCGCGCGCAACATACGTAAAACAGGAGAACAGAAGGTCGATCCCGTAGAGGTCATCGAAAATTTCTTTGTGTCTCCAAAAGAACTGCTGCAATTGATTCACGATGGAAGTTTCGCCGTCCAGGGACAGGTAGCTGCCGCGTATATGGCCCTGGAACGACTGGGGTATTTCGAGGTAAAGGTGTAGCCCTCTCTGCCCCTGACAGGCTGATTGAGACGATATTGGTAAACAGTTTTGCTGTGTTGTGTCTCTCCGGTTTTTGGGCTTGAGGCCATATTATTTTGATCGTTTTTTTCTGATGGTTGCTTGCTTTGATGCCTTCTTTGGTTATTTACCGGGGTGCCGAAGGGGGGACTTAACCCCGACTGTTCGCTCATGTTCGCTCTCGTTCTTGTCGCACTCAGACAGTCCGTTTTCTGTTTATGAGGAAGACAACCTGTGCTATAATGGTTTTGGTTCTCCCTCGAATGGGGTGATTTTGGAATTGTAGAGTTATTTCTTCGCAATTTGCAATGACATCTGGAGCAAAGGCACTGTGTAGATGTTTTTGCATACGCTTATCTGTTCCTCACATGTGAGGATGAGCCAACATGACGCAGGCGTTGACAAAAGGAAAGCAGCGATCTCCTTTTCTCCATCAGAGTTTGCAAAAGCTGGCGCTTTCGTCGTCACGACGATCCAATTTGATCGGGAAGAAGATGTATGATGCCGGTTCAAGTGATGGGATGCCCTACCTGTAAGTTGGGATGGTTGCTGCATCCTGACTCCTGCCGAAAATGTGGCGGGACAGGACTCGTCAAGAAAGGAGTAAAGGGATATCGGGAAGGAGACCGATGCCCGGATATCCTCATCAGAGCGGTTTGCAATTTATGCAAATCCAGAATACGCCGCCATCATGTGGGTGACTTAGCCTGAGCAGGAAGAAGAAGAAGAGCTTGATGGGCATATGATTTTGATTGGTTTTTCTGATGGTTGCTTGCTTTGAGGCCTTCATGGCAAGCCATTGATGGTTCTGATCAGATTGTGCAGAAACGTATTCGCTCAATTTCTTACCTCAACCATTTCCGAAAAGCGCGATGCTTGTCATACTACTCGTAGCTTTTTGGAAGAGACCTGAAGGAGGTTGAGCATAAAGTACTAGTTAACTATCGCTTTCTATAAAGACACAACCACCTGCAAAAAGTGGCATCTCGAAAACTATTGCATCGAGCGGCCTCTTATGTTATTGTAGAAGCACGGCAGTCTAAAAGCTGTGGCTTCCTGCCTGGGGTTGACGACAACAAGATACCCAAGGACTCTACTTCGTTGTTGAGTAGGGACCCAGGGTATCTTTTTCTTTCTTCTCACAATGGAAGTGCTTTTTACGCTTCTAACACTTCTAACGTTTTTTGCTTATTCTCAATGCATTCCTGAAACCTTTGAACAAGCTTCGATACGCCTGGCCTTCTCAGGTCTAGAACATATGCATCGTCTGAGAGGTCGTATAACGGCGAGAAGTATAACTTGCGGACAAGAATATCTCCTGCTTCAGAAGCCGCCTGAGCATATATTTTCTCTATGTACCTGTCCGGATACTGCTCACACCAAAAGTTCAGTACTTCTCTTAAAATGTTGGTCAATTGCTCTGGGTAATCGGGATGGACAACGGCACTTTCTGCAAGCAAGGTATATCCACCTTTACGCTCGTAGGTTTCGACCTCATCTGGACTTATGGATAGCTCTTCTCTTTCGCCTTTCAAGATTGAAAGTATCATTTCCTCTGGTAGAGGTACAAGGCTTACATAGGCCAATACATTTTCTCTGTTACTGCTCTCAAATGAGAGAAGCGTAATATGAGGGTTCTTTCTCTCCCACGAGATATATAAACCGATATCGCCTACAATGTTCTCTTTATAAACTTTCAGATCTAATTTCAGTATAGCGGGAAGATCGGTTATTTGCTGCCAGTCCACGGTGGTAGATAGCTTGTTCTCTCTCCCATTTTGTTTCCCTCGGTTTCTTGTGAGTTGCGCATATGGCCGCATCTCTTCTGCTAGCTTATCAACATCTGCTTTGACATACATCCCATGTTTCTTGTTCGGGGCTGTTACTTTGCGTATTTTTCCAGTGTCTATAAGCCGTTTAAATGTGCTTGTAGAGATGTTTAATTTGTCTCTTGCTTCACTTGATGTGTACAGGGCTTCCATTGACTACTCCTCTTTCATACTAATCCCTCGATTGAATTATAAGACATTTTCTGACATTTTGAAAAGCCCATATAACGGCTTTTAAAATGTCCAAAATGTCAAAGCGGAAATTGTTGACATTTTGGAAATGTCCATGGTAATATTAATAACAGATAGGACATATTAAAAATTCCAATTTCGGACGGGTACACGGCAGAGAGTGAGTCGCTGTGAAGGCGAAGTAAGCAGCGCATCTCGGTACCATGTGACAACAGAATACCCTACAACCGCGCCGGATGAGTACCGACTACGGGCTACATTGGTGGTAAGACGTATGGGCTGCCAGCGAGAGCATACTCGCACAGGTCGCAAGGCTAAGGGGATAGGTTTCCAGAGATGATACTGGTATGGTTCCCAACCGTGTAGAGAGACTGCAAAAGTCACAGATGAAGGAAGGGCGTAGGGACTGGCTTTCGGCTTCATAGGATGTTTTTGTGGTGCGTCTGTGTGGTTGGCTGGCTGGTGGGCATTGCTGATCTCTTCGGTTCAGGGTGCCCACTGTTCGTATGGAAGGGGCGTTGGTATGAATCCATCGGATATCGAACAAGAGGCGTTTGGTGCCTGGTTGCAGGTTCATCGTGAGATGACCTTTGAACGACCTGCGGCCTGCTTTGACTCCCCGTTGGCTCGCTGGCTTGGTGAGATGACAGGGCATGTCTATGGGGTGGATGGCGAGAAATACGGTAGGGCTTGTTGGGAGTATGAGCAGTGGTTGCCGCTCCCCTGGTGGGCGCGGTCGGTGATGGCACGCTTAGATGGGTGCTCGTTTCGGGCGCTCACCTGTTCTCAGGTGATGGCGCTTGTCACTGAGGTTGGGATGGTGGCGATGGTGAGGGGTTTCAAACGGCAAGCCATTGGTGTGTAGGGTGTTCAGGTGGGTGGCTGGCTCATGTCTGCAAACATGAACCAGCTGGTGAGTTGCTAGATCACTCGGGTTCGTGGTGGCTAGGTTCCTCCCCCCTATTGTGGGGGGAAGGCTCTGGCCTGTCAAGGTTCGCCTTGCTACAGGAGGGTTCCATGTTCCGTCGGTTCGTTGTGGTGTTGCTGGTTGTTTTCCTGCTGTTCCTGGGGTTTTCGCTGCTCCCTGGTTTGAGAGGTCGTGCCGTTGCCCCTGCTCCCGCTGTGCTCTTATCGTCGGTGCTTGGGCCTCCTGCCCTCTCGGCGTCGTTCATCAATCGGGTGCTTGAGGCCTATCATTCTCCGGCTGCTGGAACGGGGCAAGCGCTTTATGATCTCAGTCGGAACTCAGGTATTGCTGATGAGTACGCTCTCGCCTTTTTCTGGCATGAAAGTTCGTTCGGGACAACAGGGGTTGCGCGGGTGACGCGCTCGCTCGGCGATATTCGCTGCTCAGGGGGTTACCGCTGCATTGATGGCTATCGAGCCTATGCGACGTGGCAAGCGGGTTATGAAGATTGGTACCGGCTTATCAAGGATGGCTACGTCAGCGGCCAGGTCTCCCGCAAGTGCCCCTGTGTGACGCTTCAACAGATTATTCCCGTGTATGCGCCTGCCTCTGACCATAACGATGAGGGGGCCTATATAGCGGCGGTGCTCTCGGCGGTGCTGGCCTGGCGTGCGGGTCGGGTTGTTATGTAGTGCGTTTGGTGTCGTGCGTTGTGTGTAGGGATGCTGGTTCATGTCTGCAAACATGAAGTTGGCTGGCGACGAGCTTGATCACTCGGTTTCGTAGTGGCTCGGTTCCTCGGCTCCATCGGTATGGGTCGGGTTCCTGGCTGCTCCATCATGTTCGGTGTATGCAGTTTTATCACAAAAGGAGATTGACCTATGGCAGCGACATTAAGCGGTATCGTCCAGGGCTTGCGCTCGGTTGAAGGTGTGGTGCAAGAGGGCAAGCGCAAGGGCGAGAAATGGCAGTTTCTCTCTATCGAGATCAATGATACCCGTTTCGGGCACATCTGGTCCTGCCAGGTGCGCTCGGACGATGAGCAGTACGCGCATCTGCAAGGGGCTGATCTCATCAATCACAAAGTCAAAGTGACGATTCGTTCGCAGTCGGCGGGGCCGCGCGAAATGGCTGATGGCCGCAAGGTCATGCAAATTCGCTCTCAGATTACCAATGTGCGTGATTTGGGCATGCCCAACGATGACGAGGACTAAGGCCATGCCAGTGCCAGGAGGTGAAGCACATGAGATCTGCGCGTCTGATTTGGCTGGTGTTGGTGATTGTCCTGGTCTTGCTGTACCTGTATA
>WNGQ01000653.1_pt1 | contig 35696 bp, 36 predicted proteins | sample 5407661 | NCBI WGS metagenome assembly WNGQ01 (sample SAMN13153382, study PRJNA577476) | soil metagenome | isolation source: 60 cm soil or saprolite under Garry oak tree replicate 2 | place: USA:California | collected 2016-06-15 | reverse complement strand
GGTGTGGGGCTCAGTGCTCCAGGATGCGCCGACGGTACATCCCGAGCGCGATCAGGCCGTAGGCTCCGAGCGCGACGAGCAGCGCGGTGAGTCGCCAGTCGAACGCGAACCGCGCGGCGCCGATCAGGGCCGCCACGAGCCAGCCGATGCTGGCGAGGAAGCCCAACACAAGCACTTCCTTGCGGGCCATCAGGATGCCGAAGACGTAGCCCCAGCTGAACCCGCACACGGCGAGGAACATCAGACCATGCGGGATCTTGACCGGGTCGATCAGGTTGAGCGTGCCCGCGAAGAAGCAGAACAGGCCGAGCACGGTGTAGCTCGCGAGGTGCAGGGCCAGCGGCAGGGGGACGGTGCCCATGCGGTTGAAGGTCATGGGGTTAAGATAGACGCCAACACGCTAGGACGCCACGACGCACAGGGGGCGATGCGAGCGACGCGAACCTATCTCGAACTCAGGGAGCCCGGTCAGTTTCGCCCTGCCTTCGGCGACTTTCCCGGCGTCGTGATCGAACGCGTCGAGCGGCCCACCCCGGCCCTCTACCGCCACTGCTACCGAACGGTCGGCGAGGCGTACCACTGGCGCGACCGCTGGGATTGGACGGACGCCGAGCTCAGCGCCCATCTCGCGCAGCCGGAGATCTCGTTGCACGTCGCGATGCGCAACGGCGCGCTCGCCGGATGGTATGAGCTGCGCCGGGTGCCCGACGACCGCTCGGTCGAGATCGCGTACTTCGGGCTCGCGCCGGGCGCCATCGGCCAGGGGCTCGGCAAGCACCTGCTCTCTTGCGCGGTGCGCGACGCGTGGGCGCTCGCGCCCTCGCGCGTGTGGCTGCATACCTGCACGCTGGACCACGCGCACGCGCTGCCGAACTACCAGAAGCGGGGGTTCGTGGTGTACGGGACTGAACAATACGAGGTAGACGACGGGTAGCGCATTCAACGCGGGCCCCGGCGCCGACACCGTACTCGCAATCCGCAGTTAGATTTCGCGCGTGAACTTCGACCGCTTCACCCTCACCCGCACGACCAAGCTCATCATCGCCGGCGTGCTCGTCGTTCCGATCCTGCTTTTCGTTCTCTACACGTGGGCGGCGCTCACGTGGAGCTACTCGAAGGGGGAACGCGCCGGCTACGTGCAGAAGTTTTCGAAGAAGGGCTGGATCTGTAAGACCTGGGAAGGAGAGCTGGCCATCGTGTCGATCCCGGGGACCATGTCCGAGAAGTTCTACTTCACCGTGCGGAGCGACTCGATCGCCGCCCGCGTGAACCAGACCATGGGCAAGCGCGTCGCGCTCGTGTACCGCCAGCACGTGGGCATTCCGATGAGCTGCTTCGGCGAGACCGAATACTTCGTGGTGGACGTGAAGCCCGTCGAATGACGACACACGACAGCTTCGGCAGCAAGGCCCGGCTCACCGTCGGGGGACGGGGCTTCGAGATCTTCCGCCTCGACGCGCTCGAGAAACGGGGGCTCCCGGTCGCCCGCCTCCCCTATTCGCTGCGCGTCCTGCTGGAAAACCTGCTGCGCCGCGAAGACGGGCGCACGGTGGCGGCCCAGGAGATCGAGAAGCTCGCGCGTTGGGACCCCACGAAGACGCCCGACGATGAGATCGCGTTCATGCCGGCGCGGGTCCTGATGCAGGACTTCACGGGAGTCCCGGCCGTGGTGGACCTCGCCGCCATGCGCGACGCCATGCGCGCGATGGGCGGCGACCCCACGCAGGTGAACCCGCTGCTCCCCGCCGAGCTGGTGATCGACCACTCGGTGATCGTGGATGAGTTCGGCACGCCAACCGCGTTCCAGGTGAACGCCGATCTCGAGTTCCAACGCAACCGCGAGCGCTACGCCCTGCTCCGCTGGGCCCAGCAGACCTTCCAGGGGTTCCGCGTGGTGCCGCCCGACACGGGCATCGTGCACCAGGTGAACCTCGAGTACCTGGCCCGCGTGGTGTTCACAACCGAAAGCCGCAAGCCGCAAGCGTACCCCGACACGCTCGTCGGCACCGACTCCCACACCACGATGATCAACGGACTCGGCGTGCTCGGGTGGGGCGTCGGCGGAATCGAGGCCGAAGCCGCCCTGCTCGGCCAGCCCGTGTCGATGCTCATCCCGCAGGTGGTCGGGTTCCGCCTCACCGGGAGGCTCGCCGAAGGCGCGACCGCCACCGACCTGGTGCTCACCGTGACCGAGATGCTTCGCAAGAAGGGCGTCGTGGGCAAGTTCGTCGAGTTCTACGGCCCGGGCATCGCGACCTTGCCCCTCGCCGATCGCGCGACCATCGGCAACATGGCGCCCGAGTACGGCGCCACCGTGGGGATCTTCCCGGTGGACCAGGAGACGCTGCGCTACCTCGCGTTCACCGGGCGCCCGAAGGAGCAGGTGCAGCTGGTCGAAGCCTATATGAAGGAGCAGGGGCTGTTTCACTCGGCCGCTACGCCCGAGCCCGTGTATTCGGAGACCTTGGCGCTAGAGTTGTCGACAGTCGAGCCGAGCCTCGCGGGTCCCCGGCGGCCCCAGGACCGCGTGTCGCTGCGCGACCTGCCGCGGAGCTTCCAGCTCGTGCTGCCCACGCTCATCAAGCCGATGTCGCCCGTCGCGCCCCCGAAAGACGTGCGCAATCACTGGGAGGCCGAGGGTGGCCAGCCGTTCGCGCCCCCCGCCCCCCCCGCCCCTCTGGCCCCCCCGGCGCCTGCCGCGCACGTCGCCCTCACCATCGACGGAACGGACTGCCACCTGAGCCACGGCTCCGTGGTGATCGCCGCGATCACGAGCTGCACCAACACCTCGAATCCGTCGGTCATGATCGCCGCGGGACTCGTGGCGAAGAAGGCGGTGCAGCGGGGCCTCCAGACCCAGCCGTGGGTCAAGACCAGCCTCGCACCGGGCTCGAAGGTCGTGACCGACTACCTGCGGCAGGCGGGGTTGATGTCGTCCCTCGAGCAGCTGCGGTTTCACCTCGTGGGCTACGGCTGCACCACCTGCATCGGCAACTCGGGCCCGCTGCCGGAGGCCGTCTCGGCCGCGATCGCCGAGGGCGAGCTGGTGGTCTGCGCCGTGCTGTCGGGGAACCGCAACTTCGAGGGGCGGATCCAGCAGGAGGTGCGGGCCAACTACCTCGCGTCGCCGCCGCTCGTGGTCGCCTACGCACTCGCGGGCCGGATCGACCTCGACGTCCAGAAAGACCCGCTCGGCACGGGGACGAACGGCAAGCCGGTCTACCTGCGCGACATCTGGCCGTCCGCGAAGGAAGTGGACGACGTGGTCCGATCCTCCATCAAGTCCGCGATGTTCCACAAGGAGTACGGCGAAGTGTTCACCGGAGACGAGCGTTGGAGCGGCCTCCCCGTCCCCAGCGGCGAGCTGTTCGCGTGGGAGCCCGACTCCACCTACATCCGTCGCGCGCCCTACTTCGACGGCATGCCCCCGACGCCGGGGCCGATCCGCGACGTCCGCGGTGCGCGGGTGCTGTGCCTGCTCGGCGACAGCATCACGACCGACCACATCTCCCCGGCGGGCTCGATCCGCAAGACCAGCCCCGCAGGCCAGTACCTGATGGCCCACGACGTACAGCCGGCGGACTTCAACTCCTACGGCTCGCGCCGCGGCAACCACGAGGTCATGGTGCGCGGCACCTTCGCGAACGTGCGACTCAAGAACCTGCTGGCGCCCGGCACGGAGGGCCCGGTCACGGTGCACCTCCCGGACGGCGAGCAGCAAACCATCTACGACGCGTCGGTCAGGTACCAGGCGGAGGGCGTGCCGCTGCTCGTCATCGCGGGGAGGGAGTACGGCTCGGGCTCGTCACGCGATTGGGCGGCGAAAGGGCCGCGGCTGCTCGGCGTGCGCGCGGTGATCGCGCAGAGCTACGAGCGCATCCACCGCTCGAACCTCGTGGGCATGGGGATCCTGCCACTGCAGTTCCTCCCCACCGACACGCCGGAGAGGCTGGGCCTCACGGGCAAAGAAGTCTTCGACTTCGTAGGGCTCGCCGACGTGCTCGCGGAGGGGTTCCCGCGCGGCAAGGAGCTGGCGATCAGGGCGAAGCACGAGGACGGCTCGAGCGCGCAGTTCCGCGCCACGGTCCGGATCGACACTCCGCAGGAGCTGCAGTACTACCAGCACGGCGGCATCCTCGAGTACGTGCTGAGACAGCTGCTCCACGCGAGGGTGTGACCGCTCGGTAGCCGCAAACGGCGTCAGTGCGGCTGGCTCGGCTTCATCATCTCGTGGTGCTGCTGCATCCACGCTTGCATCGAGTCAGCCCACGCTTGCACCTTGACCCGCTGCGCGTCCGTCAGCACCGCCCGCGCCTGAGCCGCCGACGCGAGCATCGCCCAATGCGCCTTCCCCAACGCGCTGTGCGCCGCCTGGAAGTGCGTCTTGAGCGCGGTGGTGTCGAGCTGCGGGGCCCCGCCGGCCCCCGCCACCCGCTCCAGCTCTTTCATGTGCGCCCGTGCTTCAGCCATCGCGGCGGCGTGAGCCGCGGTGGAGCCGTCCCGCAGCCTCGTGAGGCGCGTGACTTGATCTCCGGTGAGGTCCAGGGCGTCCTTGCGGGCGAGCAGGTGCTGCGGCGCGTAGAGCATCATCTTCATCATCGGGGCGCCCATCTCGCGCATCATCGGGCCTTCCATCATCTCCGGCCGGGCGGGCTGTTGAGCGGCGAGGGGGACGGCGGCGAGGACGAGCAGTGCCGCCAGCGGTTTCCAGTTCATCGTGCGTGGCTCCTCCGAGGTCGGTACTAATACTACAACTCCATGGCCCGCCTGACGCAGGCCCTGCTCGCGGTCGCCGCGCTCGGCGCCGCGGCGCTCGACGGGGCCGCGCAGGACCGCCAGGATGCCTGGCGCCCGCGCACGACCCCCCTGCTCGGGGTGGGCTACGCCCCGGATGTCGGGCTGCTGCTCGGCGCGGGGGTCGTCCACACGCGGTACGGCTTCCGCGCGCTCCCGCCGAGCACGCGTCTGCGCGCGGAAGCGGCGTACGCAACCGCCGCACGCACGTACCACGCGGAGATCGAGGGAGAGTTCCGGCGGCCCCTCGCTCCCTCGGTCCTGAATGTCGAGTGGCACGCGTCCGGCCTCGAAATGCTCCGGTTCTACGGATTCGGCAATGAGAGCCAAGCCTCGCAGCCCGACACGGTGTACCGGGTCCGGCAGCGGCAGGTCCTGCTCGCGCCCTCGGTGACGGTGCCGCTCGCGCCGCGGTTCCGGCTGACGCTCGGGCCGCTCGTGAAATACGCCCATACCCGTCCGGACACCGCCACCGTCCTCGGGCGCACCGGCCCCTACTACGGCGCGGGCAATTTCGGTCAGATCGGGACGCGCGCCGTCATCGAGCGCGACACGCGCGACGTCCCCGCCGCTGCGGGGCAGGGCTGGTACGGGCGCCTCGCGAGCGAGTGGTACCCGGGGCTGTGGGACGTGGGCGAGGCGTACGGGCGCGTATCGGCGGAGGCGTCGAGCTACTGGTCGGTGAGCGACCCCCCCGCCGCGACCGTCGCGCTGCGGGCGGGCGGCGCGCACGTGAGCGGGACGGTTCCCTTCCACGAGGTGGTCTACATCGGCGGCGAAACGACCGTGCGCGGCTATCCCGAGCAGCGGTTCGCCGGCACGTCGGGCGCATACGCGAACGCCGAGCTGCGGCTGCTCGTGGCCCAGCCATCCATCGGCGACCTGGGAATCTTCGGCCTCGCGGACGCGGGTCGGGTATGGATCGCGGGCGAGTCGTCGGACCGTTGGCACGCCGCCGCGGGTGGGGGCGTGTGGTTCGCCTGGCAACACCGGCGCAGCAACACCGTGACGATCGCGGTGGCACGAAGCCCGGAGCGCACGGCCGTTTACGTGCGCGCCGGGTTCATGTTCTGACCTACCCTGCGACCCTCACCGCACGACGATAGTCCCCGTCATCGCCGTGCCATGAACGGCGCAGTCGTACGTATAGGTGCCGGGCGTGTTGAAGGTGACGGCGTAGGTCTGGCCGCTGCCGCTCATGATCGGACTGCTCGCGAACGACGTGGACCGGTCGGACTCGACGCTATGCGAGATGCCCTGGTTGTTGGTCCACGTCCAGGTAACGGTGCCGCCCACCGCCACCGTATCGACCGCGGGGTTCGCTGTGCCATTGTGGGCGCTTATGAACACGATTTGTCCGTTGTTGCCAACGGTCACGGACCCGGCGGGACCGCCTCCCCCCCCACCACCACCACCGCCACCGCCGCCCCCGTAGGGGCCGGTCCCGCTGCCGCAGCCGGCGAGCGCCGCGAGTGCGAACATTCCGATGCCTAGTGTGCCGAAACGCATTCGATCCGCCTCAGCTCGCCTTGCGGGAGCCGGACTTCTCCCAGTTGACAAACAGGAACCCGCCCGGCGCATCGAACTTCGGCTCGCCCGGGCCGGGCAGGATTTGCAGCTGCAGCTCTTCGATCTTGTTCTTGGAGCAATCCCAGCAGGCAAGCGCGAAGTCGCCGTCGCGCCGAGTGCGGGACAAGAGCATCACGTGCACCATCGCGTTGGCGCTGACCAGCGCGTCGTTCTTGTAGAGATGCCCGAACGCCCACAGCGCCACCGCGCTGTTGATCGTGGGTACGAGCGGGGTGTGCACCTGGGTCGCGCCGTGGTAGTAGAGCCCCAGAATCACGCCGCCGAACCGGGGATGATGCGGCACATCTTTCGTCTGGACGCGGTCCAGCACCAGCTTCCAGCGCGCGCCGTCCTGGGTAGTGAACTCGGCGACGCCGTCCACCGAGTCGCGCGTGGCGCCCTTGTCCCACGCCGTGAAAGTGAACGAGCCGGAACTGGGCGCGACATTGTTCGAGTACGGGCCGTTCTTCACCTGGGACTCGAGGCCTTCGCGCTCGTCGCCGAACGCCTGGAGGATCGGCGCCGCACTGTCGGGGAAGGGGAATGGGCCGGGCAGGATCTGGATCACGGGCCCGCCGCCGGTAACCCGGATGGCCTGGACTTTCGCTGCCCTCGCGGGCGCCTCACCCATCTCAGAGCTGTGGAACCCGCCCATATCGGACTCGCCATACCCGGACGAGCCCGAACTCGTCGCGTTTACGACCCTGAGGTGCGTGTCCATGCCGAGCTTCTTGTGCGAGTCCTCGCCCACCGGGCAATACACCTCGTAGCTCCCCGGTTTGAGCGTCAGCGTGATGGTGTCGCTGGCACCGGGTTGGATCGTCTCGATCTCTTTCTCGATCCCGTTTCCCTCGACTTCGAAGCCGTGCGGGATGCTGCCGCGGTTCATGACGGTGAACGTGACGGTCCCCGCCGCGATGGCGTGCACCGAGAGCTCCACCTTCCACTCGGACAACGTGGCGCTCACCGCCGCGGGGTTGCCCGCAGCGTGCGGGGCGCGGTGAGCGGCGGCCCCGCCGAGCGCGACAATCGCGAGCAGAGCGCCAGCGACGTAGCGGGACGACCTACCCTGGATCTGGCTCATATCTGATCTTCCTCCTCTGAAGGTCTGACGGCAGTATCGTTCAGTGTCGAAGACCCCCCGCGCCGGGCGCGTATTCCCTCGGGAATAATCCTGCCGCGCGCGGGGTCTGTACCCGACAGGTGGACCGCACGACCCTGAGGACCGGTTGGATCCCAACGAGCTCGAGCGATTCGAAGCAGTCGTGTTGCCACATCTCGATGGCGCGTACACGCTCGCGCGGTACCTGGTGGGCAACGATCACGACGCGCAGGACGTCGTTCAGGACGCCTACCTGCGCGCGCTCAAGTATTTTGACGGGTTCCGAGGCGCCGGAAGGGACGACGGCCGCACGTGGCTGCTCGCGATCGTGCGCAACACCGCCTACACGTGGCACCGCCGGCATCGCGCCGACACGCTCGTGACAGAATTCAACGAGGAGCTGCACAGCGAGTCGACAGCGGACGTTCACCCGGAAGCGGCACTGCTTCGCACGGCAGCGCGCGAATCGCTACACGAAGCGCTCGACCGGCTCCCGCCCGAATTCCGCGAGGTCATCGTACTGCGGGAGCTCGAGGGCTTGTCTTACAAGGAGATCAGTGATGTCGCAGGGGTGCCGCTCGGAACCGTGATGTCGCGTCTGTCGCGCGCCCGGCGGAGACTCGAGGACGCCTTGTGCGCCGGAAAGGAGGACTGCTGACGTGACCCATCCCGCCTTCGAAGCCCAGATCGATGCCTACGTGGATGGTGAACTCAACCCGGCGGACGCCGGCGAGCTCGAGACGCACTTGCGAGGCTGCGCGGAATGCGCGCGGCTCGAGCGACGCCGGCGCACGCTCAGCGGCGTGGTGCGAGCGGAGATCCCGCGGTTCACCGCGCCGCCCGCGCTGCGGGCCAGCGTGCGCCAGGCCCTGCGGGCGGAGGCGGGCCGAAGCGCATGGCCGCGCGTCGCCAGCTGGCGCGCGCTCGCCGTCGCGGCATCGCTCGTCGTGGTAGCGCTCGGCAGCTGGCGACTCGGGGCGCACCGCGCCGCCGGCAACGCGATCGCCGACCAGGTGCTCGCAAGCCACGTCCGCTCGCTCATGGCCGGCCATCTCGCCGACGTCGCGTCGTCGGACCAGCACACGGTAAAGCCGTGGTTCAACGGCAAGCTCGACTTCTCGCCACCGGTGTATGACTTCGCCGGCCGCGGTTTCCCGCTCATCGGAGGGCGGCTCGACTACGCTGCCGGTCAGCCGGTCGCTGCGCTCGTGTACGGCCGGCGGCAGCACATGATCAACGTCTTCCTGTGGCCGGCCCAGCGCGGCCCGACGGATGGACCCGCCGCGGTGACGCGTCAGGGCTACCACCTGCTGCACTGGACGACGCCGGACTACGCGTACTGGGTGGTGTCGGACCTCGGGCTTCCCGAGCTGCGCGACTTCGCGGGCCTGCTGCGGCTGGGCGATTCCACGGCGGCGTCCCCGACCCGATGACAAAGCAAAGCGGGTCCCGCGGCGACGTCGGCAACGAACTGCTCGCGGGTGTACCCCTTGAGCGTGGTGACGAATTTGGGGACGAGCGATTCCAAACTTCCCTGCCTGGCAAACGGGGCAGGGGTAATCTACGACGACCTGGGGGCAAGGCGCGTCTTGCCCCCGTCCGTTACCGCGCCAGCCCCAGCAGGTGGTCCAGCGAGAACGCGCCCGGCCCGACCAGCGCGAGCGCGACGGCCGCGATGATCAGCACGAGGTTGTACTCGTAGCCGCCGTTCTGCACGAAGAACCCCTTCGGCCCGTGCACCTTGGCGATCGCGACCGCCATCGTCGCGAGCACCAGCAACCCGGCCACCGGCGTGAGCAGCCCGAGCAGGAACAACAGCCCCGCCAACAACTCACCACCCACTGCCAGGGCGGTCCAGAACCGCGCCGGCCGCAGGCCGAGACTACCGAAGAAGCCGGCGGCGCCGGCGAAGCCCGGCCCGCCGAACGCGCCGAACGCCTTCTGGGCCCCGTGGCCCAGGAACACCGCCCCCAGCGTCAGGCGCAGCGCCAACAACCCCACGTCCGCAAACATCGTGTCACCTCCCTGGAATTATTATCTCGAAATCGAGATACTTACCATCGAGCTACTGCGGAACAAATTGCCGTGCGGGAAGGTTCCGGAGGGCAAGATGAGACGATCGCCGACCACCGCCCGCCCAGACGGGCCGCTGATGCTGTGGATCGTGTTGGCCCGGGCGTTCGATGCAGTGGAGCGGCACTCACGCGCCAGCATCGCGCGGTTTGGGCTGGGCACGACCGAGTTCGGCGTGCTGGAGGCGTTGTATCACAAGGGCGAGCTGGCGGTCTGCGACGTGCAGCGGCGCATCCTGGTCGAGAGCAGCAGCACGACCTACGTGGTCGACAAGCTCTGTGCCCGCGGCCTGGTGCGCCGGCGCCCCGGCGACGACCGCCGGGTGACGCTGCTGGCGCTCACGGCGGCGGGGCGCCGCCTGATGAAACGAATCTTCCCGCCGCACGCCGCCGCGATGCGGCAGGCGGTCGCCGCCCTCCCGGCGAGCGAGCAGGCCCGGGCGGTCCGGCTGCTGCGCGCGCTGGGAACGGGGGCCGCCAAGCGGCTCAAGGCCAAGGAGGCCGATCATGATCACGATTAGGCGTGCCGCCGAGCGCGGCCACGCGAGCCACGGCTGGCTCGATACGTGGCACAGCTTTTCCTTCGACAGCTACTACGACCCCAAGCACGTCCAGTTCGGGCCCCTCCGCGTCCTGAACGAGGACTTCGTCGCTCCAGGCGCGGGCTTCCCCCCCCACCCGCACCGCGACATGGAGATCATCACCATCGTGCTCGAGGGCGCCGTGGCGCACGAGGACTCGACCGGCGGCGCGGGCACCACTCGGGCCGGCGACGTGCAGGTGATGACCGCCGGGACGGGCGTCGTGCACTCCGAGTACAACCCCTCGGAGCGCGAGCGCTTGCACCTGCTCCAGATCTGGATCCTGCCGGACGCCCGCGGCCGCACGCCGCGCTACGACCAGAAGGCCTTCCCGGGCGCGGCGCGCCGCAATGTCCTGCTCCCCGTCGTTTCGGGAAGCGACGCGAACGGCGCCCTCCGGATCCACCAGGATGCCACGCTGTACGCGTCGCAGCTCGACGCCGGAAAGACCGTGACCCACGCGCTCGCCCCCGGCCGGCGCGCGTACCTGTTCGTGTCTCGGGGCGGCGTGGCGGTGAACGGCCAGGCGCTCGGTCAGAGCGACGCCGCGGCGATCGAGGGTGAAACGCAGCTCGAGATCCGGAGCGCCGCGCCGAGCGAGGTCCTGCTGATCGATCTGCCGTGAGGGATGCGCGGCTGCTGGTAGGGGCGCAGCATGCTGCGCCCCTACGTATTTTCCGGGATGAACCCCCCCGAGCGTATCCCCGGTGACACGGAGTCGCGAGATGCCCCATCGCCCGCAGTACTATGATCATCATGACTTGCCCCGCTTCGGCGAGGTCGAGCGCGGCGCGCCCGAGCTCGCCAAGAAGTTCTTCGACTGGTACGGCGCCGTGTTCGCCGAAGGGGCGTTGAGCACGCGCGAGAAGTCGCTGATCGCCCTCGCGGTCGCGCACGCCGTCCAGTGTCCCTACTGCATCGACGCCTACTCGAAGGACGCGCTCGAGAAGGGGTCGAACCTGGACCAGATGACCGAAGCGGTGCACGTCGCCGCGGCGATCCGCGGCGGCGCATCGCTCGTGCACGGGGTGCAGATGCTGAACCACGCCGACGAGCTGGGAATGTAGCCCGCGTGGGCCGTGTGCTCCCGACGCTGAGGGCGCAGGGCGCCGCGCTCGCGAGCGGCGCGGCGCAGCGCGCGCGCCTCGCGGAGATCCCGCTCCCGCGCGGCTTCGAGGACGCGCTGCGCTCCACGGGGCTCCATCCGCTGCGCCCCACGAAGATCGAGACCCTGCAGATCAACGTGGGAAAGCGCTGCAACCAAACCTGCCGCCACTGCCACGTCGACGCCGGCCCGGATCGCCCCGAAGTGATGCCGCGCGCGGTGATCGAGGCGTGCCTGCGGTTGCTCCAACGTGCCGGCATCCCGCACCTCGACATCACGGGCGGAGCGCCCGAGCTGCATCCGGATTTTCGGGAGATCGTCGTGCGCGGGACGGCGCTCGGGGCGCACGTGATGCACCGCTGCAACCTGACGGCCATCCTGCTTCCCAACTACGCGGACATCCCCGAGCTGTTGGCCGCCCAGCGTGTCGAGATCATCGCCTCGCTCCCGTACTACCAAGCCCGCGAGACCGACGCACAACGCGGCGCCGGGGTGTTCGAAGAGTCCCTCGTGGGGCTGCGACGCCTGAACGCGCTCGGCTACGGCCGCGGGACGGGGCTCCTGCTCAACCTCGTGATGAACCCGGTGGGGACATACCTGCCTGGCGACCAGGCCGCGTTAGAGCGCGATTGGAAGCGCGAGCTGAAGCGCCGCTATGATATCGACTTTGATCGCCTGTACACCATCGCCAACATGCCGATCAGCCGCTTCCTCGCGTTTCTCGAAGACCGCGGGCGGACCGCGGAGTACCTGACGCTGCTCGCGAATGCTTACAACCCCGCAGCTGCCGCCGGGGTGATGTGCCGTAATATGCTCTCGGTGGGATGGGACGGCACGCTGTACGACTGCGACTTCAACCAGATGCTCGACCTTCCCCTGGCGACCGGCGTGCCGCGGAGCATCTTCGAGGCCGATCTCGCGGCGCTCGAGGGCCGGACGATCGAGACGGGGCCGCACTGCTATGGGTGCACGGCCGGAGCGGGAAGCTCGTGCGGGGGGGCGGTGGTTTGACCCGCCAACCGGGCCTTCGCGCGCATGCGAATCGACGATTGCTAGAAGATGGCGCCGAGACCCAAGCTGAAGCCGATCTCGTTCATGTCCTTGAAATCCGAGAACCACCGGCGATACCGGCCGTCCAGGCGGATCGCGAGGCTCGGCTTGACCTTCACACGATACCCCACCGCTCCGCCAAAGCCCGGGCCGCTGACCGAGGTCCCGCTGAGGGAGGCCGTCTGGAACGCGCCGTTCGCGGCAACGTACCCCGAGCCCTTCGCGGTCGGCGTGAACAGATAGCCAACCTGACCGGCAAACCAGAAGAACGTTTCGGTCGATCCCCCGCTCGACGTCGAAGAGAAGGAGACCTGCGGCTCGACCGAGCTGAGACGGGCGTCTAAAGACGCAATCCTAGGCCAGCCGCAGAGTTCGCTCGCACGCTTGCCCGTGACCGCGGCTTTCTGCGCGATTGGCAAGGTTCTGAGTGCAACATGCCACCCATACGGACCGCTTGGAAACGACTGTCCGACGAAACCTGCACTTCGTGCACGATTCATTTGACACCCGTTCGCGGGCGGGGTACTTTGGGTCACTATGAAACTCATCACCACTATCGTGCGCCCGGAGCGCCTGCCGGACGTCAAAGCGGCGCTGTTCCGGGCCGGCATCACCGGCATCTCGCTCTCCCGCGTTTCGGGGCATGGCGGCGAGCAGGAGGTCCTCGGGCAGTACCGCGGCACCACGGTCGTCATGGAGTTCCACGAAAAGGTGAAGATCGAGATGGTGTGCTCCGAGCCGTTCGTGGAGCCGTGCATCAAGGCCATCCTGTCGGCGGCCCGCACGGGTGAAGTCGGCGACGGCAAGATCTTCGTCCAGCCGATCGAGCGGGTGATCCGCATCCGCACTGGTGAGCTGGACAACGCCGCGCTCACGGCCGTGAACGCTGATGAGGTGCAGCGTGTGGCGCTCGAGAGCGCCCACCATGCCGGCGCCTCCGCCGGAGAGGAGGACGTATGAGCGCGATCTCGGCGGGCGACACCGCCTGGGTCCTCGCCTCCACCGCGCTGGTGATGGTGATGACGGTGGGGCTGGCGTTCTTCTACGGTGGTCTCGTGCGGCCGAAGAACTCGCTCAACACGATGATGATGAGCGTGGTCGCACTCGGCGTGATCAGCGTGCAATGGGTGCTGGTGGGCTACTCCATCGCGTTCGCGCACGGCACGCCCTGGTGGGGCGGGCTCTCGTGGGCGGGCTTCAGGGGCGTCGGCCTCGAGCCCGATCCCGCGTATGCGGCCACGATTCCGCTGCAGGCGCATGCGATGTTCCAGGCGATGTTCGCCATCATCACGCCCGCCTTGATCTCAGGCGCGATCGTGGAGCGGATGCGGTTCCGCGCCTACGTGGCGTTTCTCGTGCTCTGGGCCACGCTGGTGTACGACCCGCTGGCCCACTGGGTGTGGGGCGCGGGCGGCTGGCTGCAAAAGCTCGGCGCGCTCGACTTCGCGGGCGGCACGGTGGTGCACATCAGCGCCGGCGTGTCGGCGTTCGTGGCCGCCCGGATGCTCGGGCCGCGCAAAGACTTCAAGCGCACGCCGATCGTGCCCCACAATGTGCCGCTCGTGCTGCTCGGCGCGGGGCTCCTGTGGTTCGGCTGGTTCGGGTTCAACGCCGGCTCCGCGCTCGCCGCCAACGGGCTCGCTGCGCTCGCGTTCACGAACACCAACACCGCGGCGGCGACCGCGCTGATCACGTGGGTCGGCCTGGACTGGCTCCGCAGCGGCAAGGCGACCGCCGTAGGCGCCGCCACCGGCGTCGTGGTCGGCCTGGTCGGCATCACGCCGGCGGCCGGCTACATCACCGTCTCGGCCTCGCTCGCGGTGGGCGCGCTGTCGGCGCTGGTGAGCTACACCGCCATCCAGATCCGCGCCAAGACGCGGCTCGACGACTCGCTCGACGTGTTCTCCTGCCACGGGCTCGCGGGAATGGCGGGGGCGCTCTTAACGGGTGTCTTCGCGACCAAGCTCGCCAACCCGGCGGGTGGCGACGGGTGGCTCGCGGGCAACTTCGCGCAGATGGGAGTGCAGCTCGTGGCGGTGCTTGCGGCCGCGGCGATTGCCGCCGTCGGTACCGCGGTCATCATGACGGTGGTGAACGCGACGCTCGGCACCAAAGCCGGCGTGCGCGAGCAGCTCAGCGGGCTCGACCTGAGCGAGCACGGCGAAGAGGCCTACTTCGGCGAGCAGGGGGCGATCCCGTCTCCGGGCATCGCGCTCGGCCAGGGCGTCATCGTCTCGAGCGTCGCGACGGAGCCCGCCAAGGCCGCGGCAGTCGGCTAGCCGCACGAGCGCAGGGCCCAGGAATTCCATTTCACAAGGCGCACCGTCTCTTCGGTGAGCCTTCGTCTCGGTGCGTCTCCCTGGCTCCGGTTGTGCCGCACGCTGTTTGGAACTTTCGTGGTTGACGGCATTCCACAATGCGGCTATCATTGGCCCCCCGAGCAGGCATTGGTCGCTGACCCGTTCGATGTCTGAAAAGGCGGCCTGCGTGGATCTGGAGTCGAAGCTGCACCACCTCAGGCGCCCGCCGCAGCAATGGGCTCGTCGCTCCGAAGCTCCTAGGTCGTTGAGCCTCTTCCTAGTAAGCATTTTCGTCCTAACCTTCGATGGTCATGTCCATGCGCAACAGGCGAACCCGGCCATTATTACTGGAACCGGCAGCGCCGGCGTGGGATATGTCACCGTCAGTTCAGGAGCGAACGGAATAGATGCCCAAGTTGGTGCGTGGGGAACTCCCTACCCGTACGGACCAAATGGGCCACCCCTGCCAGGTGTAGAGCCGTCGGGTGCCAGCATTTTCTACGTGAATATCAATGTCAACGATGGTGGGCTTCTTACCTTTAGCTACCGTCTCAGTACGTACGACGCTGGGATTTACGACTGGATGGACATCTATGTGCTAACGCCCACAGGAACTGTTGCGATTGTAAGCCAATTAGGAAAGCCGGGCCCTGACTGGGGTACATTCTTTGAGACTCCAACTGTTGCTTTCTCGCAGAGTCTCGATGAGTGGAAAAACCAGCAAGTCCAAGTGGTTTTCTCCGTACAACAGGACGGGTGGGGCGACCAAACAATGGGGGAGGTCATAGGATTAGCGATTCGTGGCTGTGCAATCCCGCCTCTGACCCCTCTCACCGATCCCCTCTCTTTGAGCTTCGAGGCTGGGAATACGATTGACATCGGAGACCTTACTCAGCCGATGCAGGTCGCCCTTGCGTGTTTTCAGGGTGCCTGCGTGATGGCGGGGGGAACATTCACCTTAACGTCAGCATACAGACCATCCCCTTATCAGTCTCATCTCCGTGAGGTTTGGGACAGATGGCTGGCGCCGGGAAACCTGCAAAGCAACACCGATCCAGCTTGTCAAGAGCTTAAAGCTCAGGTGCAGAATGAATTCACCCGCCATGGGCTTGGTGCATCCACCATACGTCCTGCATCGGGAAACGGGTCTCACACCCGAGGGCTCGCAATCGATGTGGTCACATCAGGTGTAGCAGTTGACTCGATCGCGGCTACGTGTCAACTCTATCGGCCTTTCCGGGCTACTGACCCCGTGCACTTCGAGCACCGATGAGAACACAAGTGTGGGATAGGGAGTAGAGTGATGTATGTGGACCTCACGTAGCGGCGTGGTTACCAGCATGGTCTTGGCAGCCGCGCTCATGATGGTTGCTAGAGCGGGCGCGCAACTCGTTCCGCCGGTAACAGTTTACGTAAGGCAAGTGCCAGCTTCGAACGGCGTCACGTACAGATACCGAGTTGTGAACCAGAGTAATTCCTCGATCACTGCTGTAAGCATCGGGTACGACTACTACCATGGCGTGCCGGAGTTAGCGTCGACACCGATGGGTTGGGACCTAAGCTCAGGGATTCCTCGAAGCAGCGTAACCTCTCCCGACGGCTGGGTCTCGACTCTGGTGGCGACAGAAGATACCAAGAATGTGAATTTGGTCTGGAGTGTGAAAGATCCCAGTGCAGGGATACTACCAGGACAATCGTTGACGGGTTTCAGCATATTGCTTCCGAATGCTGATACCAGCTACGCGACAGCTCACTGGACAGTTTCCTTGAACGGCGGGACGACCGTGGCATTCTCGAGTAACCTTAGTCAGGACAACGTGTGCTCAGTCCCGAAGATATCGGTCGCGTTGGCCCCGAACGTGCTGTGGCCGCCAAACCATAAGATGGTTCGGGTAAACGCACTGCTATCCACCCAGGACGATGGAGATCCAAACCCAGCCGTGACGCTAGTGTCGATCACAGCGAATGAGGCAATTAGTCCATTGGACGTTGTTGCGCAGCTAGGAACTGATGCCCGTGCGTTCTCGGTCAGAAGTGAACGTCGGGGACAGCAAAAGGGAGGACGCATATACACAGCGACCTACGCAGTGACAAATTTCTGCGGCAACAGCGCTACTGCTAGCGCTAGTGTGGTTGTACCACATGACCGAAGATAGTTACTCGTGGTGCCGTTAAAGGGTGGTGTTCCAGGCCTTGCTTGAGCTCCAACAGCACTACCTATAGCGCCGGGCGCCCGTTCGCCTTGAAGTGCCGCCGGCGCGTCGACGCGAGGAGCTGCGCCTCGCGCATGAGGCGCAGCACCCGGTGCTTCCCGACGAAGATGCCGCGCGGCCGCAAGTGCGGGACGCCGGAGGTGGTCTGCGCGTTTGGTGAAGGGGGCAGCCTGTGACGCCCGCCCGCCGGCTTCCCGAGGCCCCGCGATGCCCCGAATGGCGCGTCAGGCGTGGTGGGCTAACTCGTTGTCCTGCTGAGAGGCGCCGGTCGGAATCGAACCGACGAATAGAGGTTTTGCAGGGCGCTGGGCATTCGGGCCCCCTCGCGCCAACTCGCGCCGGCTCAGCGCCTTCTCACGACCCATCTGGTCCGGCTTGAATCCACTAGTTCCCACTCGTCCGCTCTAAGTCCCGCGATTGGTCCCGCGCTGACTTAGAGAGCCGTTGCGGAGGCAACTGCCGAACAAAGGGCCGGTGTCGTATGAGCGCAGCCTCGCACAGATGGGTGCGAGTTAGAAGAACAGCTGGTCAACCTCGTCGACGCCGACCTCCTTGACTAGGGCATTAAACACACCCACGAGGTCGTTGGCAACCCCGGCAACCTCCTCCAGCTCATGCCGCAACTTACCACCGTCCTGCGTGTCGGATAGCAGCCAGAGCTCATGCACGTGGTGGTTTCGTCGGGTGCGTACCCTGTCAAGTCTTTCGAACAGCGGGAGGTCAATGACGCCCAAAACGAAGGTGAGATGTTGCACGTTGTAGAGGTTGAGCCGATCAAAATAGGCGTTAAGCCCTTTGATCGCTTTGTCCTCTAGCACGCCGTTTTCACTGTGGTTCCATATCATCTTAACGAACGCTAGCCACTTCAGCAGGTTCTCAATGAGGCTGTAAGTGAGAAGCACGCCGAAGAAATACTCCTCAGCGAGGTCCTTTCCCAGGATCGCATTGACTCGGGCGGCTACGGCATTGATGACCTCCGAGACGCGGGGGCCCTGTATAGGCTCCGCTCGACTCGGCTCCGGATGCTTCGTCTCCTCATTGACCATCAGCGCCGAGTTACGGCGCGCATCCGCGCGGCGCTAAAGATTTCTCTCACCATTCGCTCCGCCGACCGGTGCCGTCGAGCGGCCCCTATGAGACGGTTCTCCGCTGTCGTCAGATCAAACACCATGCTAAGGTGGAGCGGTCCCGTCTCCCTCATTGGTCGTCTTCCCAAATTAAGGCCGCTCCGTACCGCTCTACACGGTAGCGCGTCTTCGTCATCGCGCCGGACGCGTGCTCGCGGTTCACGACGGCAATCGTGCCGTCGGCCGAAATCGCGATCTTCGCGCCGCTGTACAGCTCCCTCATGTCCCCCAGAAGATGGAGGACGGCGCGGAGCGCATCCATCAACGCAGCCTCATCTCCTGAGCCGCCTGGCAGGACGACCAACCCCGGGTTCCGGTGAGGCGGGAACGCGCGGTCGTCGAGAAAGCCGGCATCATGCGTGAGGAGGATCCGATCGTCGCGGTAGGCGTAGCCGAGGATATCCTCATCCGCATGCCCTGATAGGCCGACCTCTCTCACGTCTTTGACATTCCACCCTGCCTCGCGAAGCAGCAGCGTCACCCCAATCCCCAGGCTCTCGTCCACCAGGAACCTCGCCTTCTTCCTGAACGTGCGGGAGAGCGCCGTGGCTTCAGCCTTGCTCGGCTCGGGGAGAGGCTTCCAGGGCATCCTGAGCTACCTCGTGGAGTGCCGCTCGTGGAAACTTGCCTAGGAGGCAGCCGTGCGGTGGGGGTCGCGAGCCCCCGGTGCGTGATGTTCGCGCGCGCCTCGCTTGCCAGCTGAGCTATTCGGGTACTGCAACCTGAAACTCATCCGGCCGCAGGCGGATCGCTTTATGATAGTCGATCGCATTGAACTCGATGGCGAAGGGCGACAGGTAGTGCTTGAGCAGCGGTGGCTTGGGCCCCATCACAACGTGCGGGGCAAACAACCCCGGGCCCGCAGCGCCCGTCTGTGCGTAATCGGTGCATTGCAGGAGGATCACCGGCGCGTTGCTCACCCCCTGCTTCAATAGACTCACGACGCGGTGATACCCGTTCCGAAGGATCATCCGCCCTCCGAACTCGGCAACTTGGACGAAGGGCGAACCCAGGGTGAGGTCGACCGTCACGCGCAGGGGGCCCCCGTCCGACGCTTGGACCTCCATCGTCGAGACACGCAGGTTCGGACCCGGGGCGGACAGCACAAATCCCGACTGATCTCGTCCCACGTTGACAGCGACCTTGGGCGGTGTCGTTGGGAGCGTAATCGTAGCGACGTCTTCAAGCGTTCCGGCGGCCGGCACGTTGAATGTGGCGCAGTATCGCTTGTCCACCGTAAACTGAAAGGCAACGAGCTGGCCAAGCGAAATAACGACGACCCGATGTGGCAGACCCTCCACGGTGGACCGAAACGCGTCCGTTTGCGAGAGCTCGCGCACTCGATCGGCGAGTTGGGCGGGCGTCTCTACGATCTCGGGGCGCTCGGCATCGGTCCATTCTGAGGACTGCTCGAGTAGCCGCCGGCCGCGCTTCCAGTCGTCGATTCGCTGTTCGATCTCCCCCGCCGTGTGGACGCCGCGCCCGGCTAGAAGCTGCCGGACCTCTTGTTCCTGAAAAAAGGCCGCTAGCATCAGCGATGGGCGTACCCGAGGCTTCTTCACCATGAACTAGCTCCCGCGACTTGAGGACGGCTTCCGCTACTTGACAATCGAGATCATATCGTACACATTTAGTACGATTTTCGTACCAAAATAACCCACCTGCCGTATCTCGTCAAGGAGGCGCAAATGCCGCAGGATCGCACCAGGCTGGCGGAGCGTCTTCGCGAGGCCCGCACCGAGGCCGGCCTTACCCAGGATCAGGTCGCCGATTGGTTGGGGGTTCGGCGCCCAGCCATCGCTGAGATCGAGGCCGGGAAGCGGGCGGTGAAGAGTACGGAGTTGGTCCGCCTAGCCGAACTCTACGGCAAGAGTCTGCGGTGGTTGATACAGGGCGATGAGAGCGCGGAGGAACGGGTTGCCGCCGCGCTATTCCGTGCCCAGGAACCAACCACCCCCCTGCTTCGGCGCGAGGTCGCGAAGCTGGCGCGACGCTGTCGCCTGATCTCCGAGCTCGAGGAGAAGCTCGACCTCCGTCGCCACCACGACATTCTGCCACAGTATGCGAACGAGCGAGCGCTTCATGACTTCAGCGCCGCGATGCAACACGGCACCCAGGTCGCCTATCAGGAGAGGGCAAGGCTGCATATCGGCGTCGCAGCGCCGATCCGCGACGCTTGGGGAGTGATCGAAGATGCCGGACTGCACGTCTTCCCGCTCCGGCTAGGCGCTGACCGTGAGATCGACGGCGTTTTCACTCGGCTCACGGATGCCCAAGCCTGCGTCGGCGTAAACGTGGACAAGTGGGTATTCCGGCAAGTGTTCACAGTCGTCCACGAGTATGGGCACGCGTTGATGGACGGGGACATCCCAGCCGAAGCCTGTGTGACAGTCCGGGGTTGGGACCTAAGCCGCTCCCGGACGACCTACCAAAACCGCGAACTGCGCGCCAATCAGTTCGCGGCGGTCTTTCTCGTGCCCCGCGAAGCGCTTCAGCGGTACCTGCATTCCCGCGAGAAGCTGGTGCAAGGTCGCGCGCGGGCGCTAACGCCTATTGACGTCGTCCGCGCGCAAGATCACTTCGGTGTGAGTGCGGAGATGCTCCTCTGGCGGCTGCGGAACGAAGGATTAATCGACGCTGCTGAGCGCAAGCAGCTGGCCGAGGCTATCAACCGGACCGGAGTCCTGACCATCGCGCGAGCGCTGGGCTACGAGTGGCGAGACCGAGCGCAGCCCTTCAGCCGGATCCAGGAACTCGCCTTAAAGGGCTATGCCAAAGGATTCGTAAGTCTTGGGGTCGTGGCCGATCTGTTCGACCGCCAGAAGGATGAGATGTACGATCTCCTGGCGGCTTGGGGCGTGAAGCAGGAATTCGCGCCTGACGACGCGCTCGTAGGCACGGGCAGCTGAGTTGACGCCACGGCCGGTCGTCGCGGATTCATCGTTCCTGTTGTCCTTTGGCAAAGCTGGAAAGCTCGACCTTCTCGCTAAGACACCCCAGTTTCAGTGGCGGATGACACCGATCGTGCGAGGAGAACTCCGGACCGCGCCAACCCGTGATGCCGTCGAACAACTGGTTCTGGCCGGGGTGATCTCGCCGATCGAACTCGACTCCGACGACGAACCTGCCCTTATCCTATTGGCGGAGTGGTCCGAAGTCGTCGATCCAGGAGAGGCCGAAAGCATCGCTGTGGCGCTTGCCAGCGGCTGGCTCGTCGCGATTGAAGACCTGAACGCGCGGCGACTCCTGGAACGGCGCGTTGGCCCGGGGCACTGGATCAACTGTGCCGACGTCCTCGTCGCTGCGGTTCAGGCTGGCGGACTCAGTTTGCGAGACGCCGACGAGATATTCCAGAGTCTGGATGTCTTCCACGCGTACTCCAAGCGCGGTATCTCGACCCTTGCCCACCTTTCGCCAAGGCTCAAGGGGTAACCGCTGCCTCAGAGCTCTCCCCGGCACGCAAAGGTGTTTTGTAGACGAGCCTATGCATGCTCTGCACTGGAACGCTTATGGTATCTGGTCGTGCAAGCAAGTGGAGCGATATCGGTGCACGCGCTGGTGCGCGTGCAATGCCCCGATATCGCTCCAGACCCCATTCGCGCCCTAGCGGGCGCTCAAGGGGGCCGGTCCGTCGACCCCGAGTCTCCGGCGGCGCGCATTTGACGCGCCGTTGATTCCCGGCTGCTCAGTCGCGACACGCTTCCCCCAATTCGGGACTACTTACTAGTAGGAGGCCCAGTGATCCGCTCCGCGGCGAGAACGCTCGGCCGCGAGCGGAGGTAGGTGTCTATAGGAGGGGACGATCCGCCTGTCGCCCTCCCTACTGGCGAGGCCCGAATGCCTGAGCGCCGTACCGCTGCCAAGCTCATTCGCTTCCACGCCGAGGAGCTCGCCCGCATCACCGAGCGGGCTCGAGCCTGCGGGCGGACGCCGGCGCGCTTCATCCGCGAGACGGCTCTCGGCGCGGTCCCGAAGCCTCGCCATCACGCGGCCACCGACGCCCTCCTCCGCAGCCTCGCCCGAATCGGTCGCTGCCTCGACAGGCTCGCCCACGTCGCCCAAGCTAACCAGCATGCTGCGCTCGCCGAGCAGGCCCGCGCCGCCCTCGACCTATACAGAGCACTCGTCCGCCAGACAGTGCAGGACGACGGAGTCGGGTCCGGAGCTGACCTACCACCTAGCAACCCGGTCACGATGTATCATGAGGGAGCCTGCCAGTGAAGCCTCGGGGCGTCCTGCCGTTTCGCAATGCGTCTCAAGCGCGCGGGCCACTCCTCACCCCCCAGGCGGTCGCCGACCTCATCGGTGGCGCTAGCGAAGCCTGGGTGAGGCGGAACGTGCCAGGGAAGCTCCGTCTCGGCCAGCGTACAGTGCGGTGGTATCGGCAGGACGTGCTGGACTGGATCGAAACTCGCTTGGTGACCTCCATGGAGGTGCCATGAAACGGAGACATGAGCGTCTCAGCTTCCGCGTGGATCGGGTGTTCCCGAGTGTAGGACGGATTAACCTGGTGAGCGGCGCCGCTACCCCCGCTGAGCACACCAAGCGCGACGCGCTGCTCACGGAGCTCTACGACACCGGCCGGTTGGAGCTGTTGCGCGCAATCAAGGCGCATCGGCTGACGATCAACGAGGTTTATTCGGCGCAGCGCGCCGGCCGGCTGGGCTTCGTCGCAGCCGACGTCGCGCTCCAACGGAACCTCTGGGAGGCGCTCGACCAATGGCTGCCAGCGTCCGGCCGCGCCCCGGCCACTCGTCGACGGCACGGAATCTCTGTGCGTGCCTTGCAGCGGAGCGACACCCTGAGCTCAGGCGCGAGTGTTCGGGATCTCGCTGCAGTGAACTGGAAGGCCGTGTACAACCGGTGGGACACGGGGCCCGCGGGCTGGAACCGGATGCGCGCAGCGATCAGCCTGTTCCTGTCCATGACGCTCGGCAAGCTGCATCCGTTCCGCCTGGAGGTGATCGGCGCAATGCCACACCCGCAGGAATCGCCGGGTCCCGTACCCGACCTCACGGTCGATGCGTTTTGGTCTATCGTGCGCCGCGTGCCGGAGCCGCTGCGGCCCGCCTACGTGCTCCTTGCAGCGACGGGGCTGCGTCCTGGCGAGTACGTACGCCTGCAGCCAGTGGACCTGCTCCCGCTCACGAAGGCCATCCGCGTACCAGGCACCAAGACGGCTGGTAGTGCCGACGTGGTGCGCGTTGCCGATGAGTTGTGGCCCTGGGTCGTCGCGGCCGTGCCGTGCGCGGTGGGCTACCAGGTCTTGCTCAAGCGGTGGAAGCGCGCTTGCGGCGCCGAGGGGCATCCCGGACTCACACTCTACTCGCTGCGGCACTTCTTCGCGCAGCAGCTGGCCGAGGCCGGCGCACCAGAGTCACGGATTCAGCAGAGCCTGCGCCACCGCTCGCCCGCGATGACGCGGCGCTACACACGCATGGTGGACAAAGGGGAAAACGCGAAGGTGGTCGGCGCGCTGCTCGCGCCACCCGAGCACCTGCGCGCTGTGGAGGGGGCGGCAGGGAACTAAAGACGGCCGGAACCGTCAACTCGAAGGCCTTGTTGGGCAAACCACCAGTGGTCAATTGGCAAAGGGTCGCTCAGCCAAGACATGTTCGACTGAGAATGCATAGCCGATGCCGACGTTCGCCGATCGGAGAATCTCGCTTGCGAGGGCCTTCAACTGGTTCTGACCCGCAATGAGTGCTGCTACGGGGTCTACGTTCCCGATCCCGATGATGCCCCGAGCCTGCTGCAAGGCTGCTAGGTTCTGATCGAAGGCCGCAAGTAGCTGGTCGAACATTCTAGAAAGCCCTGTCCCCTTCCGGGTCACGATGCCAAGTACCTCACCGGTCGAGGGATCCAGCAGGGGGCCACCCGAGTTGCTTTGGTTGACGCTGGCATCGACCTGAATGATCGAAGCACGGCCACCGCTGTAGAAGGACGAAATGATGCCCGCGTGGCATGTCAGATTGCGGTGTTCAAGCGGGAAGCCGAGAAGGGCGATCGGATCGCCGACGCGGTAGCCAGTAGGCCGCTTGAGTGTGAGGTCGTACAATCCTGCAGCGCGCAGCTGAGGAACGTCTAAGATGGCGAAATCCAACGCGTTCTCTGGCGAGCCGCTTACAAGAGCTCTCTGGAAATCGGCGTAGGGGAGGGAAACCTCGCGGCGGCTAGTCGGATTAGCGTCTGGCTGCCAGCCTAGCGTTACGGTCGCGTTCTTCGGGCCAGAAAACACGTGGTGATTCGTCACGAGGTGGTGCTTGGCCATGAAGCCTGTACCGGAGGCGACACGTTCCGCGCCCATCGAGTACTCGATGTGCACGACCCCCGAGCGCACGCGCCCGACCACATCAGCCAGGGACATTGAGCCGGTGCTATACCTGACTAGCGATTAAGAGTGACCAGCCTAGCGGAGAGCCCCACGCCCCGCGATCTACCCCGCGACGGTTCCCGGCGGTCGTTCTAGGCGCGCGGCTAAGTCGATGTCCTCCAAAGAGGCGCCGGTCGGAATCGAACCGACGAATAGAGGTTTTGCAGACCTCTGCCTTACCACTTGGCTACGGCGCCAAACTCGTTATGCGGCAACGAACTTCAATGCTTTTCCGGGCCCCGGCGGCCGACCTCTCCAAACCTCTGCCTAGGCGCTTGGCTACCTCCGCCGAGGGCTAGGAAAATGCCCACAACTCGGGAGTTTCTCAACCCACCGCCGAGCGTGTCGCGTCTGCCGACGGCGACTGCTGGCAATTTTGTTGGCACTGCAGGTCATTCACGCCCCGTAGCCTGCTGCGCGGTCGGAAGCAAGCGTCGCGCCTACCTATTCACCGGCCGCGCGCGCCAGCGTCTCCACCACGGCGATGTTTGGCAACAGCCCTTGGGGCACACCGTGCCGCTCTTGCAGGTACGCGGGACTATTGTAGGAGAGCCATGCCCTTCCCTGTGCATCCTCCGACACCAGGATTTTCAGCGGCAGGTCGATGGCGACGCTCGGCGCGGCAAGCATCAGCGGCGTGCCGGCCTTCGGGGTGCCGAAGATCAGGAGCTTGGTCGGCGGCATCGTGATTCCGACCTTCGCCGCTTCCCCGCTGTGGTCCACCAGCGCGAACAGCGTGACGCCCTTGGCGAGCAGCAGGGCGGTCAGCCTCTCCACGGTCTGCTCGACGGAGTGTTGGCTCCGGGCGTCGATAATCCCATTATCCGTGTGTGGCGTCATTGTGGAACCGCCCCCGGTCGTCAGTCGAGCTGCGTCTGCACCACCGGCCCGGGCTGAGCCGGCGTGCCCGCCGCGATCACCAGGTAGCGGCGCTCCGCAGGCGTTGAAGCCCGCACGATCTGCCGGATGGGTCCGATCGCGTTGACGACGGCCGCTCCCGCCGGGTTGGTGGTGAATGCCGCGAGCGGCTCGAGCGGGCCACCCCCACCCCCGTCCCGGCGTCGCGCCAGCGCGAGCATGTACGGCTTACCGGGCTTGAGCCCCGTCACCGCGGCCTGGAGCACCTGAATGAGTCCCTGATCGAACAGCGACACGCTCGTGGGCTGGCCGCCGCCGGGCGCCGCGAGGATGACGTGGGCCGCCTCGCCGGCGACGCCGAGGGGTTGGAGACCTTCCGGTCCGGCGCCCGCCCCCGTCGGGACGGCGTCGGACACGTAGACCACCGCCTGCGGCGCCTGCCCGATCGGGATCGTCGCGACCACCTGATTGGTCAGCGTGTTGATGGCGACCAACCGGTCGTCGTTCTCCAATCCCACGTAGACCTGGGTGCCGTCGCCCGAGTCCCACACCCCATGGGGCGGCCTCCCGACCGGGATCGTCGTCACCTTGGAGAAATCGTCGGTGCGGAAGACCTGGACCTGGTTCAAGCCCCCGACGGTCACGTACGCGAACGTGCCGCTCGAATTCCGCACGATCTTTACGTGGTTCGTGATCGGTCCGGTCGCGATAGTCTTAAGGACTGCAAACGGCGGGCGCCCGCTGAAGACCATGGTCTTGCCGACGTCCTTCAGCGTGAGCCAGACCTGCCCACCGTCCGGAGTGACGGCGATGTTGGGGCAGAACGGAGTCTCCTGGGGGATCCGGCCGACGATCTGATGATCCTTCACCGTGATCACCACCGTCTCGGGGGTGAAGGAGGAGCAGACGTACCCGTACTGGCCGTCGGGGGAGAAGATCTGCATGCCCGGTCCGCCGGGGACGATGATCCGGGTCTTCTCCTCGTAGGTGTGACCATCCAGGACGGCGACATAGTTCTCGCCCCACACCGTGACCCATACCTCGGAGCCGTCCGGGGTGAAGAACGCCTCGTGCGGCGAGCGACCGACGTACGTGATGTGCTTTACGGTGTTGGTCGCAGTCTCGATGAATGCCACGGAATTCGAGCCGATCGAAACCACGACCATGGTGCGGTGATCTGGCGAGAACCCCAGGCCATGCACCAGCAGCTGCCCGCGGTACAGGGGGCTGAAATTGCCGGGCGCCGGATCTCCCAGGCGAATCACGCCGACCAGCCGGTTGGCCGCGGGATCGGTGACGGAAACGGTGTTTGAGAACTGCTCCGCCGCGTACACCCGGTCGCGGTGACTGATGGGAATCCCCTGCCCCGCGAGGTTGCACGCGGGTGTGAGGGCTGTGGCCGCCACGAGCGCGGCGATGGCGACGACGGGTCTCATCGCAGGGCCAGCCGCATCGCCGCGATCTCCTGCTGCTGCGTCACGACGATCTCCTGCGCCATGCGCCGCAGCTGCTCATTCTTGCCGTAACGGAGCTCGGCTTTCGCCATGGCGATGGCGCTCTCGTGATGCGGGGTCATCATGGCGACGAAATCACGGTCCACATCACCGGAGGGCCGGATTGCCATGGCCTTCATCATCTGCTCCATTGCGGCACCGCTGGCGGCGATGAACGGCTCGTCCGCAGCGCCGCCAGTCCGTCGCACGGCGGAATCGCCCGCCGCGCGCGTGCAACCCACGACGGCCGCGGCGAGACTGAGGGCCAAGAGCGCGGCCAGGGACGGCCGCGCGGCCCGCTTCGGCAGAGTGAATCTCCGCTCGAGTCCATCGGTGCAAGTCATTGTTGTCTCCCGGTCATAAGTGGCTTCGGGGCCGCCCTGGCCCCAGGATTCGTGCTTCGCGCTCATCGTGCGCTCGCCACGCGCACACGCGCTCCGTCCTGCAGGTCGGAGGGCGGGTTGATCACGATTCGCACACCCTGCGCGAGCCCCCCGGTCACTTCCACCCAGCTGCCGAGGTCGCGACCGATGGTCACCGTCTGGTAGCGCGCTGTCGAATCCGGTGCCACCATAACCACTTGTGGCGGGCCGTCACGGATCACGAGCGCGGTGGCGGGGACGCGCAACGGCGGCGTGCCCGCCCCGAGTGCGAGTTGCACCTGAGCGTACATCCCGGGCAGGAATACACCCGTTGGATTCGCCACCCGCACCTCCGTGAGCAGCGTACGGGCGGTGGCGTCGAGCGATCCGGCGGTGCGGGCCACGCGCCCCCGCAGCGTGTCGCCGGGAAGCGCGGGTACCGTCACCACCGCGGGTTTCCCGATCGTGACCGCCGCAGCGTAGTCCTCGGGCACGGTCACATACACGCTGAGCGTGTCGGTCTGCGCGATCGTGAACAGGCTCCCGGTCGCGCTGCCGGCTCCCGCCGGCAACGTCGCGCTCACGCCGCCCGCCGGTCCGACCAGCGCCCCGGGGTCCACGTTGCGCGCCGTGATCACTCCGGCGAACGGAGCGACCACTCGCTCGTAGGCCTGCAGCTGCACCAGCCGCTGCCAGTTGGCCTCGGCGCCGTTCAAGTTGGCCACCGCCTCGTCGAAGGCGGCCTGCATCTGATCGAGCTCCTGGGCCGTCACCGCACTGTCGACGGCGAGCGCCCGCCAGCGCGCCAGGTTGGCCCGAGCGAGCTCCAGCGCCGCTCGCATCTGAGCGACCATCCCCCGCGCTTGCGCCACTTGCTGATCGAGGTCGGGGGCGTCGATGTCGGCGAGGAGCTGGCCCGCCCGCACCCGACTGCCGATATCGACCAGGCGCCGACGCACGTAGCCCGAAGTCCGCGCGTAGATGGCGGCGGTCTGCACGGCGGTGAGGGCGCCCGGAAGACTGACGCTCGACGGGCTCGTGTCCTGCGTCACCGTCGTCACGCTCACGGTGGGCACGGTGACACCGACGGCCGCGGCCGCAGCCGTGAGCCGCTGGCGCTGCGCCACGCGCGGCACAATGCCCATCAGCAGGAGCGCCGCCAACAGGCCCCCGCCGATCGCCCCCGCCAGCCATCTAGGCGTCCCGCGTCGCGGCGAGGTGGGGGCAGGTCGCCGATTGCCCTCGCTGGGGTGAGGCTGCTCGAGGACCTCCGGTACGGCGCTCATGCGTGTCCCTCCGGGAGTACGATCGGTGGTGTAGGCGGTGCGACGCGCAGGATGCTGTACAGCACCGGCACGACCACCAGGGTGAAGCACGTGGCGACGAGCAGTCCGCCAATCACCGCGCGGCCGAGCGGGGCGTTCTGCTCGCCTCCCTCACCCAGGCCAAGCGCCATCGGCAGCATGCCGATGATCATCGCGAGCGCCGTCATGCAGACGGGCCGCAGCCGCACGGAGCCGGCCTCCAGGGCGGCCTCGAGCGCCGAGCGTCCTTCCCGCCGCAGGTCATCCGCGAAGGTGATGAGCAGGACGCTGTTGGCGGTGGCGACCCCGAGGGTCATGATGCTCCCCATCAATGAGGGCACATTGAACGTTGTCTGCGTGACGAACAGCATCCACACGATCCCGCACAGCGCCCCGGGTAGCGCCATCACGATCACCAGGGGATCGAGCCACGACTGAAAGTTGATCACGAGCAGCAGGTACACGAGCACCATCGCGAACAGCACCCCGAACCCCAGTCCGACGAAGGACGACCGCATGCTGGCGACCTGGCCGCGCACCACGATGTGCGTCCCCTTCGGCAGGGACGGGGTGATCTGGGCGACCACCCGATCCACATCGCTCGCCACGCCACCCAGGTCCCGGTCGTCCACGGCGGCGTACACGTCCGACACCGGTTGCGTGTTGTAGTGGTTCACGACGGCGAAGGCGGTGGTGCGGGTCGCGCTCGCCAGATTGCCGAACAGCTGCGGCGTAGCGAGTCCAGGCGCCGTGACCGGTGTGTTGGTCAGCGCGTCGAGCGCATTGATCTTGGAGAGCGGTGTGCGGACGGCTACGCTGTAACTCACGCCGTTCTGCGGGTTGAGCCAGAAGTTCGGCGCGGTCTGCCCGCTCGAGGAGAGCGAGATGAGGAGATTGCTCGCCACCTGGCGCTGCGTGAGGCCGACTTGCTGTGCCCGGATCCGGTCCACCGAGAAGAGAAACTCCGGCATGTTGACCACCTGCTGCACCCGGACGTCCACGGCGCCGGGGATGCGCCGCAACTCAGCGGCGAGGCGGGCGGCCACGTCGTAATCGGCCTTCTTGTCCTGCCCCACCACCTGAACGTCGATCGGGGCCGGCAGACCGAGGTTGAGCACCTGGTTCACGATGTCGGCGGGCAGAAAGAAGAACGTCACGCCGGGGGACTCGGTCGGGAGCGTCGCGCGCAGCCGCCGCACGTACTCGAACGTCGAGGTGCGGCGCGTCGGCGCGAGCTGGACCACCAGATCGGCGTCCGCCGCGTTCAGCGTGGCGATGCCACCAGTGGCCAAATTGATCGCGTTACGGTTGATGCCGATGTTGTCGAGAATGAGCCCCAGCTCCGCCGGGGGAATCACTCGCCGGATCGCGCGTTCCACACCGATAGCGATGAGCTCCGTCTCTTCGACCCGCATCCCGGCGGGCGCCCGCAGGTGCAGCTGGAACGCACCGGCGTCGGTGGTCGGGAAGAAGTCCTCCCCGATGAAGGGGACCAGGACGAAGGAGAGCGCGGCGAAGCCGCCGACGGCGCCGAGCAGCGGGCGCCGGCGTGCCAGGGCCCACTTGAGGACATACTGGTAGGCGGCGCGGAACCGCTCGAAGCCGGCTTCGAACCGCGCGCTCACCCGCTCGATCATACCCCGCGCCGCCTTCTGGCCCGCAGCGAGGCGGTGCGCATCGGCAGCCAGGAGATAGTGGGCCATCGTGGGCACGATGGTCCGTGACAGGACGTAGGAGGCGAGCACGGCGAACACGACCGCCATCGCGAGCGGTCGGAACAGCGCGGCCGCGGGGCCGCTCAAGAAGAACATCGGCACGAACACGATTGAAATAGAGATCGTGGAGACGAACGCCGGGGTCGCGATCTGGGCCGCGCCATCCACGATGGCCGGGAGGATCTCTTTCCCCTGCTCCATGTTGAGGTTGATGTTCTCGATCGTGACCGTCGCGTCGTCCACCAGGATCCCGACGGCAAGCGCCAGCCCGCTCAGCGTCATCACGTTGAGCGTCTGCCCCATGGCCGCGAGGCCGATGATGGAGCACAACACCGCGAGCGGGATCGACGTCGCAATGATGAGCGTACTGCGCCAGCTGCCCAGGAACAGGAGGATCATCAGGGCCGTGAGGCAGGCGGCGATGAGCGCCTCGCGGATGACGCCTGAGATCGAGGCGCGCACGAACAGCGACTGGTCCACGAGCACCTGAATGTCGAGCGACGTCGGCAGCGCGGGCTTGAGCGCGGCGAGCAGGGCCTTCACGCGGTTCACCACCGCCAGGCTCGAGGCGCTGCCGTTCTTGAGCACGCTCATGTAGGTGCCGTGCTGCCCATTCTGGCGTACGATGTTGGTCTGGACGCCGGCACCGTCGCGCACGTACGCGACGTCGCGGATGTAGACCATCGCGCCGTTGACCTGCTTGATCGGCAGGTCGTTGAGCTGCTCGACGACCTCGGGGCTCGAGTTCAGGCGGACGCTGTACTCCCGCGTGCCCAGCCGCGCCGACCCGGCGGGCAAAATCACGTTCTCCGCGTTGATGGCGGCGCTCACGTCGGATGGCGAGAGCCCCTTTGCATAGAGCCGCGCCAAATCGAGATCCACGTTGATCAACCGGGGCGCGCCCCCGTAGGGGAACGGAATGGTCGAGCCCTGCGCCGTCGCGAGCGGCGTGCGGACGAAGTTGGACACGTAGTCGTTCAGCTCGGCTTGCGACATCGTGCTCGAGCCCACGCCGATCTGGAGGATCGGCACGTCGGTCGCGTTGAACCGGAGGATGATGGGCGGCGTGATTCCCGGGGGCAGAATCCTGGTGTTGCTCTGGGACGCCGCGGTGAGCTCGGCGATGCCCGTCGCCACGTCCGCGGTGGGCTGGAAGAACACCTTGATCACCGCGACGCCGTCGAGCGACTGCGACTCGATATGCTCGATGTCGTTCACCGTCGCCGAGTAGGACCGCTCGACGATCGTGACGACACGCTGCTCCATCTCTTCGGGCGACATCCCCTGGTACTGCCAGATGACCGTCGCGACCGGCAGGGGGATCGTGGGGAAGATGTCCACGGGCGTCGTCATGATCGCCACCACCCCAGCGATGAAGACGAGGACGGCCCCACAGATGAAGGTGTAGGGGCGCCGCAGCGCGACCCGGACGATCCACATCATGGCCGATGCCTCATAGGTCACGTCCGAGCAGCGCCTCGAGCGAGGCGCGGGCGACCTGATAGGTGAACCGCGCGCTCACGAGATCGAGCTCGGCTTGAATGAGCGCCGTCTGGGAAGTGAGCACGTCGAGAATCGTCGCGATGCCGGCGCGATAGCGCGCTTGGATGACGCGCAGATCTTCGCCGGCGAGCCGCACCGCGTCGCGCGTCAGCGTGATGTCCTGCTCGGCGACGTGCAGGCTGCCGAGCAGCCGCTGTGCCTCCGCACGCACGAAGCGCTTCGTGTCCGCCGAGGTCGCGGTCGCCACATCGGCGGCGACCTTCGCCTGCGTGACGGATGCCTCGCGCACGAACCCGTTGAAGAGCGGGAACGACGTGGTGAGCGCGACGATCCACCCCGACCGCAGCGCTCCGGTGACGCGCCCGTCGTTCGACCAGTTGTAGCCGGCGCCGAGCGAGATCGTCGGGAGGTACTGAGTCTCGGAGGCGCGGACGGCTGCGGCGCTGGCGCTCGCCAGCGCTTGCGCGTTCACGACCGCCGGTGCGGCCGCCGGCGTCAACGTGAGGACGCCCGAATCGCCGAGCGCGAGCGGCGCGGGCTCGAGCGTGCTCAACGAGTCCGCATCGACGGGTCCGTTCGCGCCGACGAGCCGGCCGAGGGCGGCGCTGTTCGTGCTGAGCGTATCGCGGGCGGCGAGCTGTTGCCGGCGCGCGGTCGACAGCGCCAGCTCGGCGAGCAGCACGTCCGCCCGCGTGGCCGTGCCCGCGGCGAGACGGTCCCGGGCGTAGCCGAGGCCCAGCTCGGCCTGCGCCACGAATTCGCTGGCGACGCGCACCAGCTCGTGCGCGCGTAACACGTCGAAGTAGCCCTGTTTGGCGAAGAGCATCGTCGCGTAGCGCTGTTGCACGAGGCCGGCATCCGCGGCTTGGCTGATCGCCTCGGCTTGGCTCCGTTGCGCGCCGCGGCGGCCGCCCGTGAAGACGTCGACCGCGGCCGCGAGTCCGGCGCCGTACGCGTTTAGTGTGCTTCCTGGTGCGGTGCCCGACACCACCCCGGAGGTTGCAAGGGATTGATCGGTCCAGCCCGCGCTCGAATTGAGGGCCACAGTCGGGAGGTACGCCCCGAGTGTCACGCGCCGGAGGGCGGAGGCGTCGCGCACCGCACCCTGCGCGCCGGCCACGCCCGGACTGTAGGCGAGCGTGCGCGCGACCACCGTCTCGAGCGACAGCCGAGGCCCGAGCGCGGACGTATCCGGCTCCTGGCTTTGACCGGTCCCGGGAAGGCTCGAACCCAAGACGATGACCAGCGCAAGTGCCTTCACGGCCGGACCGGCCCCGTTCCAGCACCCGTGCGCTTGATTGCGCCGGCAATCTCGTCTAGGTCCACGTCGGTCAGCGCGAGACTCGCGGCGCCGATCCAGCCGTCCACCTGCGCGGGGGATCGCGCGCCGACGATGGCCCCGGTCACGCCCGGCCAGGCGAGCGTCCAGGCCACCGCCACCGCGGCGACCGTCACGCCGTGACGCTCGGCGATGGGCCGCAACGCGTCCGCCAGACCGACGTTGCGACGGAGCCCACGACCCGTAAAGTCGGGAGAGCGGGAGCGCCAGTCGTCCGCACCCAGCCGGGCGGCGCGCTCGATGGTGAAGGCGCCCGTCAGGAGGCCCGACTGCATCGGGCTGTAGACGATCACCCCTGTACGGTGTGCGGCGCACCACGGAAGCTCCGCCGCCGCGACCTCCCGGCGGATCGCCGAAAATGGTGGCTGCAACGTGTCCACGTGCCCGAGCCGCTCCGCTGCTTCGAGCTGCGCGACATCGTGATTGGAGAGCCCGACGGCGCGGACCTTCCCTTCCTCTTTCAACTGCAACAGGGCGCCCCAGTAGTCCTCGAGCGGAGTCCCGTCCTCGGCGGGCCAGTGCATCTGGTACAGGTCAATGCGCTCGACGGCGAGCCGGCGGAGCGATGCCTCGACCTCGCGGCGAATGCTCAGGGGATCGCCCACGCGGCGCGGCGGGGCCGCGCGATCGCGCTCGTCCCATACCAGGCCAGCCTTGGTGAAGACGTAGGGCCGGTCGTTCGCCGGGAAGTCGCGCAGCGTACGGGCGACGATCTCCTCCGAATGGCCGAGCCCGTACACGGCCGCCGTGTCGATCCAGTTGATGCCACGCTCGACGGCGTGACGGATCGCGGCGATCGAGTCCGCGTCGTCCTGGTTGCCCCAGGCGAAGGTCCATCCACCGCCGCCGATGGCCCATGCCCCAAAGCCGACCCGCGTGATCTCCATGCCGGTCGTGCCGAGCGGCGCCGTCGGAAGCGTCTCCGTGTCGTGAACCGTGTGTGTCATATCTGCCCTCTTCAGTGACGCCTTCTGGAGGCGTCTGTCGATCATGTCAGCGAGACCGCTCAAGTCCGACGGCTTGATGGACTTGAGCGCCTCGATCTCGAGTCGGCTGAGCTGGAGACCCTGCCGCAGCAGCCACACCAACACCTCGTGCGGGTTTTGCTCAAACGCCTCTCGCAATTCCTCGTCGGTGAGGAGCTTGCCGATCAGGATCTCCACGCTCTGCTGCGTCATCGGTCCGCGCGCCTACTGCGCCAGTGCGACTTTGCTCGCGCCGGGGAACTTGTCGACGATGGCCGCGACGGTCTTCTTGAGCTCCTGCTCGTACTGCGCCTCGTCGTCCGAAACCGTTGCGACCCCCTGGCCACGCCACAACAGGTCCTTGGTCTTGGGGTCGATCACATCGACGATCACGGTTCCTTCGGTGTATTGCGTCGCCACGGGGCCGCTCGCTATGCCCCAGTCCCCTCCCCAACCACGGCCCCAGCGGTGTCCCCAACCGCTCCACCAGTGCGGCCGCAACCCATAGCCGTAATCCCAATAGGTGATGTCGAGCTTTTGGTTGGTGCTGGCGTAGTACGCGACGCAGAAATCGGGGTTACTGTCGGTCGCGACGTAGCCGAGGCCTGCGAACTCCTGTGTCAGGTCGGTCCGGAGCGCCCGGTTCGAGATCGAGTTCACGAGCATCGGGTCGTTGGTCGATGAGGCCGCGCCCGCGATCTTGGGTTGCGGGGTCGGTAGCACACGGAACGTGTGCAGCCCGTGGAGGCTCGCGTCGGGACTGAGTGCGGTGCGCACGCTGATCCCCGGGGCGCAAGCCGTCACGGTGAGCGCCGCGGCAGCGGCCGCGGTAACGAGCTGTGTCAGTCGCATTGTGTTGCTCCTAGAAGGTGAAAACGGGTTGTCGTGTGACGCCGAGTTTGCACGCCACGTGCCAGCCACCAGCGGGCTCCGGCGTGTGGCGCAATCCGCTGCCGCACCGAGTGTTGGGCGGCACACAGCGACACGGAGCGGCGGGAGGCCGGCGTCGGGTGGTGCGGAAGTTCGAGCAGAAGTGCGCGGGAGCCGACAGGCGAGTAGAATGTGCTGCGAGATGGCTGCCGGCACGACCGAAGAGACCTTGGGACCGCTGCTCAACGTCCTGGCGCAGAGCCTCGATGTCCGGGAGGTGTTTGCCCAGATCTCCGCCCTGGCCCGCCAAACCGTTCCACACGATCGCCTGATGTTCGGTCTCATCACGGAAGACGGCGAGCGCTACCGCATCGTCGCTGTTTCCGAAGACGAATCGCAGGCGGCGCCGACGGAGGTTCCTCTGTCGACGTTGTCGCGGCGGTTGCTCAAGGAGGACTTCGCGATCATGCACCACGTCCGGACGCTGCCCGGGAAGACCTGGGGGTGCGCGGGGCAGCTGCGCACCGCGTCCTCCGGTGCCGACGAGCCGTTCGAGTGGCACCCCAATTTCCCATGGGCTCGGGGGTACGGGTCGTGGATACGGCTCACCGTCCGCTTGCGGGGCGGTGTCCTCGGCTTTCTGAACGTTCTGTCGCGCGCGCCGGACCAGTACACGGAAGCGGACGTGCCGCCGGCCCGCCGGATTGCCCACCTCGTGGCCTTGGCGTTTGCCCACGAGCGCTTGGCCGAGGAGGAGCGTCGGCGGGCAGAGGCCCAGGAGCGCGCAGTCGAGCTTGAAGGTCGTGTGGCGCGGCTCGCGGCGGAGCTGGAAGCAGCGGAGGGACACCGCGCGATCGGGACGTCGAAACCGTGGCGCGAGGTGTTGGCGCAGGCGGCGAAAGTAGCCCCAGCAGAGACGACGGTGCTCCTCACCGGGGAGTCGGGGACGGGCAAGGAGGTCGTGGCGCACCTGATCCACCGCGGCTCGCGCCGGGCGGAGG
>WNGQ01001155.1_pt1 | contig 35707 bp, 27 predicted proteins | sample 5407661 | NCBI WGS metagenome assembly WNGQ01 (sample SAMN13153382, study PRJNA577476) | soil metagenome | isolation source: 60 cm soil or saprolite under Garry oak tree replicate 2 | place: USA:California | collected 2016-06-15 | reverse complement strand
ACTTCGATCTGCATTCGTTTCAGTTCTTCGAACGGCAAATCTTTGAACAAAGTGCGCCCTGTGGCGGTGAGATAGTGCTGTACCGGATCGGTGAAGGCGAAGAAATCGCGCCGCGAATTCTTGAGTCCGTTGCGTAGTGCAATGAGTTCTTTCCAGCTATCGACTGTAATTAGCCAGCCATACTTGAGATCGCCACGAAGTTTTTCGGTTTCGATGCCAAGATCGACAACGTCCGAGTCGCACCAGACAAATGGGTGGAAAGGCTCAACGTCGGCAACGGTCGACCCATCCGCTTCCCGGCGATAAACCTTAGCCGTTCCGGTTTCGCCGAGTTCGATTGCCACAATTCGCGGTGTTGGATCAGCGCCGAAGAGCATTGTGTTTTTTTCGAATTCCATGAGTCATCCACAGATTGCCCAGATTGTACGCAGATTCAAAATGAGTGTTGCGCGCTCGCCGAACGCCGCACGCTAGCTGCCTGCTCTCCAATTTTCTCTGCGCCAATCTCGGGAATTTGTGCAATCTGTGCCCTTTCCTTATGAAGTCTCCCTGCTTTTTGATTCTGCTCTTGTCGATGTTGATCAGTGTTCCCGTTTTTGCGCAGCAAACACCGCAATCACTCGCCGATGCGGAACTGCCATCACTGCTCGCGATTTACAAAGACGTTCACACCCATCCTGAATTATCGGGCCATGAAGAACGCACGGCTGCGATTGTGGCCAAGGATTTGAAAGCCGCCGGCTGCGAAGTCACCGAACCCGTCGGCAAATACGACAAGCCCAGCCTCACCTGCTTCGGCGTTGTCGGCGTGATGAAGAATGGCGAGGGGCCAACAACGCTCGTGCGCACCGACATGGATGCGTTGCCGGTGAAGGAGGAAACCGGGCTGCCCTACGCGAGCAAAGTTATGACTAAAAATGACAGCGGTCAGGAGGTTTCCGTGATGCATGCCTGCGGTCACGATGCTCATATCGCCGCTTTCATCGGCACCGCGCGAGCATTACAGAAACTGAAAGATCAATGGGCGGGGACGATTATTTTTGTTGGTCAACCGGCGGAAGAGGCAATCGGCGGCGCCCGCGCGTTGCTTAAGGGCGGACTCTACGATCGATTCGGCAAACCGAATTTCGCGCTCGGATTTCATGACAAACGCGCAAATGCCGATTGGCCATATCGGCGTAACCGAAGGTTACACTTATGCGAACGTCGACGCAGTCGACGTGACGGTTTTCGGAGTTGGTGGCCACGGGGCCTATCCACACAAGACGAAGGACCCGGTCGTGCTCGCCGCGGAAATGATCAGCATGTGGCAAACGATTGCCAGCCGGGAAAACAATCCGATTGATCCAATTGTGGTGACAGTCGGCTCAATTCATGGCGGCACGAAGCACAACATCATCCCGGATGAAGTGAAGATGCAGCTGACCGTTCGCACTTACAAAGCAGACGTGCGAGATCGCGTCCTTGCGGCGATCAGTCAAATTGCAAAGGGTGTCGCGAGCGCGGGCGGTGTTCCGGCCGATCGAATGCCGGCTGTAACTGTTTTGAACGAAGGTCTGCCTGCGACATACAACAATCCGGAATTAACCAGACGACTAGTTACCGTTTGGAAAAGAGCGCTCGGCGACGAGAACGTCCAGATGGTCGATCCCACGATGGGGGGCGAAGATTTTTCGGAATACAGTCTGGCGGACCATTCAATTCCGGCGGTCGACTTCCACATTGGCGCTGTCGATCCTGCGAAAATCGCCGAATATAAAAAAGAAGGGAAAGAATTGCCGAGCCTGCACTCGAGCAAGTTCGCGCCAGTTCCCGAGCCAACCATTCGCACGGGCATTATCGGAATGACGACAGCGGTGCTGGAGTTAATGAAGAAGTAGGAAGACAGGCTTCCTAGCCTGTCAGGGCAAACAGGCGTCCCACCTGTTTTAACAAGACTGCAGGCGAGACGCCTGCGTGCCATAACAGCCAAGATGGCTGCCCTCCTTCACTTCACTTTGATGTTCTTTCGCAGATAGGTCGGTACATCGAGATCTTCGCCTTCGACGATGGTCGGTTCGCTTTTTTCAAAGCGACCGCGCGTCACCGGCTCAAATTGCAGGACTTCCTGTTTCGCCGGTAATTTTTCTTCGACCGGATTTGGTTTTTTTACTGGCGCACTCCTGCCTTGCGCTGCGACGGAAGAGGATTCAGCCTTTTTACTGAGAGACGTTGCCGGCGGGGCGGGCTCTGCAATTGGCGGCTCCTGCTCGATCGGGGCAAAATCAATCGGCGGCACACGCGGCGGTTCGGGCATCGGGATCGATTCCGGCACGCTGTCGACGCTCGTCTGCGGTTGGGGTTGCTGTTCCCAAATCGAGGGCGTCGGCACGGCGACCGGCAGCGACGTGACGCCGTCGAGCGCAATGTCGCCATCAGCGGCAAGCGAACTGATGATGGTCACACTCAAGCGATTTCCCATTCGGCCGTCCACGGCAGTGCCGAAGAGGATCTGCGTCTGCTCATTGACGTGGCGCCCAAGCTCCTGCATCAGGACTTCGACTTCGGATAAGGTCATACCTGGTCCGCCTGCTATGTGAACCAGGATACGAGCGGCGTCCGATAACATTCGCCCACGATCCATCAGCGGATTTTTCAGCGCCTGCGTCAGCGCGTCGTGGGCGCGATTGTCTGAATCGGATTCGCCGAAGCCAAACAAGCAACGGCCATTGCGCCTGCGCAAAGCTGCTAACAGATCATCGAATCCAATGCGAATGAGTCCGGGGCGCTGGATCACGTTTACAATCGACCGCACACTTTGACTGATCAACATGTCCGCACTGGCGAATGCCTGATGAATCCCTGCTTTTGGCGGAACGATTTCGGCCATTTGATCATTTTCGAAGCAAATCACGGCATTCGCGAACTGATCGAGGCGGTCGAGTGCCTCGCGAGCCTGCGCGTTACGCCGTTTGCCTTCGAACGAAAATGGAAGAGTCACAAAGCCCAGCACGAGCGCACCGGCTTCGCGCGCAAGCTGGGCGATTAAGGGGGCAGCGCCCGACCCGGTGCCTCCACCAAGCCCCGCGCAAATTAAAATCATTCGTGCGTTCGCCAATGCTTCGCGGATTTCCTCTGACGATTCGACTGCCGCCTGATACCCAAGCTCCGGGTCTCCGCCCGCACCCAAGCCGCGAGTGACGTTCCGGCCGAGCTGTACTTTGTGCGCGGCGACCGAGCTCGCCAGCGACTGCACATCGGTATTGATCGCAACCACCTCGGCTCTCTCCAGACCGTCGAGCACAATGCGATCGAGCGCGTTTAAGCCGGCGCCGCCGACGCTGACTATTTTGATAGGAATGAAATCTTCCACGCTGTCGGGCAAACTGTAACTCTTGCTAAGCTGAATCATATGGATTGACGGGACGCCGGACCGTCCGAGATCGAGCGTTTGCGGCGCGCCCTATGCACAGTTCGATTGATCATCATCGTATTCCGCTAAAAAATTTTCCAAAGATTCGTCCGAAGCGACGCGGCCGGCGATCTCTCTGCACCGCTTGCGCATATTTGATCAGGCCGATGGCGGTTGAAAACTGCGGGTTTTCCACCGCGGAGGTGAGGCCAGAGGTGGTATGAGCGTGCACTACTTGCGCGGGCAACTCGAAAATCTCTCCGGCGAGATAATCAAGACCGTTGAGAAGACTGCATCCTCCAGTAATGAAAATGCCGCCGCCGAGGTAATTAAGATACGATTCTTCGTCGAGCCTGCGTTTGAGCAACTCCAAGGTTTCACGCAATCGCAGGTGAATGATCGTGTTCAGCGTCTCGCGCTCGATCTCCTTCCCGGCAAAACCGGAATCGTCCTTGAGCAAGATCATGTCGCCTGGCAAACAATTCCCAAGAATGCAACTGCCCTCTTCGATTTTTAATTTCTCCGCACGCGCCATTGGTATGCGCAGGCCCATCGAAATATCGTTGGTGATGTGGTCGCCGCCTATGGCCAGGCAACCGCTTTGCCTGATTGCCCCATCGGCATACAAAACATAATCGGTTGTTCCCCCGCCCATATCGATCACCAGCGCGCCGAGATCTTTTTGATTCTTAGTAAGGACCACTTGCGCGGAAGCGAGCGCCGAGAACACGACGTCCTCGACCTCCAGCGGCAGCTCCTTGACACAGCGGATGCTGTTCTGAATCCGCGTGCGCATGCCGTGGATGATGTGAAAATCGGCTTCCAACTTTTGCCCGGACATCCCAATCGGATTAAGCACGCCGTCTTGCCCGTCCACGTGATAATGTTGAATGATAGAATGCAGAAAAGCGTTTTGCGCCGGGATGCTCACCTCGCGCGCGTTGCTTTTCACGTCTTCGACATCCTGCTCATCAATCTCATCGCGGTCTTCGGGCAGCATGACGCAACCGCGATTGTTGAAGCTTTGAAGATGCGAGCCGGCGACAGCCACGTAAACACTCCGAATCATGACGTCGCTTTTCTGTTCGGCATCGACCACTGCCTCGTGCACGCATTTCATTGCGGTTTCGAAATCAACGATCTCGCCCTTGCGCACGCCGCGCGACGGCGCTTGGCCGACTCCCAGGATTTTGACTGTGCCGTCGGTCCGGCTTTCGCCAACGACGACACAGATTTTGGATGTGCCAATCTCAAGGCCGACCATCAAATTATTACTTGCCACGGATGTTAATCCTTTTTGTGCCGCTGACTAGCCAGCGGCGCTGAGTTGCGATGCGCGTTTGACGCTCGCGGCGCGCTCTTTCCCTGCGCATGCACCGGGATCGCTTTCAAAACCTGCGGCTCTACGGCGGGCTCGATCGTGTCGTTGATGACTGCCGCCGCAGGTTTGGCAAACGTCACGGGAATATTTCGTTGCACGACCAAGTTCAACGTCTCCAACTCTTGTTTTGTGTGGTCGCAATAATCAAGGAATCGTTCCAGCCGCTGCAATTGTTCTTCGAGATCATTCAACCCAAACGCAACGCGGCTGTGATTTTTGTCTGTCACAAGGAGACAATAGCTTTTGGAAAGATCGATCTCACGAATCTGAAAGCGCGTCTGCATAAAACTGCTCGCGCTCAAACGCAGCAGTTCCAGCGCCGTTTTTGCTTCGGGAGATTCGACGATTTTTCCCGGTTCGAGCGATTCACTCGAGCATCCCAAAATGAGCGGCAATCCAAGATATTCCGGCAACAACTTCTTTTCTTTCATCAAAACGCCTCGCGCGTCCACAAGAAAAGCAGCATCCGATACAAAGGGATCCGAAATTTCTTTCTCATTTGTAAGCCACGCGACCGGCTTTCGTTCCACCACATGGATGTCGATCTCGCCGGGCAATTTGCGCACCACCTGCACCTCGTCGACCTGCGGCAGCTGCTGTATCTGGTCGTGAACACGCGCCAGGTTCACCCTGAAAATATTTTCGCCCTCACGCAAATCGGCCGTCCTCAGAATCTGTTCGCGTTGCAAGGTGCCGTCTGTCTGCAGTTCAATGGCCTTGAGCTGATAATCTGGATTGTCAAAGAAAAAGCGCCTTGCGGCTTCGCGCGCGCCGACGTAGCCGCCACCGCAAAACAGTGCTACCAACGCTAGCTTGGAGAAAAAGACCAGAACTTTTCGGATACGATGCTGCGTCGCTCTGCGCGAGCGCACTTTTACGTCGAGTAAGTGTTGCTGACGACGCTTGCGCATGTTGGACATGCGCCGATTGCGTGACCGGGAGTTGTTTTGCGCCAGCTTCATTTCCCGCTCCCTCTGGTTCTGACGCGGGAAAGCGCAATGATGCGCGCGCAAAGATCGACATAACTTATCCCCGCGGCCGCCGCGGCTTCAGGTAGAAGACTTGCCTCAGTCATTCCTGGGATGGTGTTGATTTCCAGGATGAACGGCTGCCCGCTCTCGGATAAAATCGCGTCCACGCGCCCATATACCTGCAGGCCGACTGCGCGAAATGCGCGGAGCGCCAGCTCCTGAATCTCCCTTGTCTTTGCTGCGTCGATCTTCGCCGGGCAGACATGCTCCGCGCCACCGCCGGCCTGCGGGTTTAGAAACGGATACTTGTTATTGAAATCGTAAAAGCCGCCCTTGGGAATTATTTCGAGAATGGGCAAGGCCTGCTCACCGAGGATACCGATCGTCAATTCCCGACCGGACACAAATTTTTCTATCAACAATTCGCAGCCGTACCTTGCGGCTTCGCTGATAGCGGATTCGATTTCGCCTTCACTCTTGACGATCACAACGCCCACCGTCGAGCCCTCGCGTGGCGGCTTGACGACGACCGGCAACGGAATCGTTGGGTGTTGGCCGGGACGAATCACTTCCCAGACAGGAGTCGTTACCCCGTGATCCCGAAATTTTTCTTTTGATCGAATTTTGTCGAAAGCGATCTCGCTTCCCTCTACGCTATCACCGGTGTAAGCGATCCCGCGGCGCTCCAGAATCCTCTGAAGCTGACCGTCTTCACCGAAAGTTCCGTGAATGGTAAGGAACGCAAGATCGGTATCATCCGATAATTGGAAGTTTTCGTCTTGGACATCGATCTCCACCACCTGCGTGCCTAACGAGCGAAGCGCCTTCGATACGCCTCGCCCTGTCGCGAGCGAAACGTCGCGTTCGGAGCCGGGGCCTCCCATTAGAACCGCGATTTTTTTCGGTAAATCCTCGCGTTCCATCACCCGGGCTCCCCCACGATTTGCACTTCGGTCTCCAGTTCGATCCCGCGCTTTGTGCGCGCGGCGCTCTTGATCTGTTCGATCAACTCGAGCATGTCAGCCGCCGTGGCGCCGCCGTCGTTCACGATGAAATTGCCGTGTACTTCTGAAACCCTTGCTCGGCCAACACACGAATTTTTTAAGCCCAATTCATCGACTAATTTTCCTGCCGGACATGAGTCGGGATTTTTAAAAATGCAGCCTGCGCTTTTTGCCGCTGGCTGTGTGGTGCGGCGTTTCTCCTGCGACGCTTCGAGTTTGCGGACGATTTCTTCAGCTGGCGCTGGATGACCGCAGAACGCGGCAGAGACGGCAAAATTATTTTCCAGCAAAGGAAAATTTCGGTAATGCACTTCCAATTCGTCGCGTGTTTTTGTGTGAGGTTCACCGTTTGCGTCGAGATAACGAATGCGCACGACGTTCTCGAACGTTTGCGAACCCATGGCCCCGGCGTTCATCCGCAAGCTCCCACCCACCGCGCCGGGAATGCCTTCCATCCACTCGAGTCCGCCCAGGCCGGCCGCCTTACCAGCGTAGGCGACTTCTCTCAACTTGGCGCCTACCCCGGCAGTGATTTCGTTGCCGTGGACATCGATTCTCGCGAAATCGCCGCCGCTGGGATGAACCACCACGCCACAAATACCGCCGTCGCGTACGAGCAGGTTTGAGCCGCGCCCGATTACGAAAAGCGGCAAGCCTTCCTTGCGGCAAAAACGGATCAGCGTGGCGAAAGCGTTCTCGTCACGGGGCTCAACCCAAAATTGCGCCGGGCCGCCCACGCGCAAGGTGGTGTGTTTCGAGAGCGGCTCGTAAAGGCGGACATCACCCTGCTCGCCGACGATCGCTTTCAATTTTTCGGCGATGACGAGATCGGCCGCCAGAATCGACAATTGCTCGTGAATATTGCCCGCGCCTAGGCTCACTACGAGGTCGCCGGACTCCAGCATGTTCCCCACGTCGCGATGCACCCATTCCAGACGCGGCTGATAATTCACGCAGCGATGTCCGTGCCGCGCGATTTCATCGACGATAGTTTGGCCGCTGATTCCGAGAATCGGCGTTTCGCTGGCGGGATATACATCGGTGATCACAATCCGGTCGGCATCGTCGAAGGCGCTGCCAAATTCGCGGCGCAGCGCTTTGGTTCGCGAGAACCGATGCGGCTGAAACATCGTCAGCAGCCGCGGACGCCTAATAGACTTCGCCGTTCTGAGAGTGGCGCGGATTTCTGTGGGGTGATGCGCGTAATCATCGACCAGCAAAAACCGGTCGCTGGCGTATTTGATTTCAAACCGGCGTCGCGCGTGCTCAAACTTGCGAAGCGACGCCGCAATTTTGTCGAACGGAACTGCAAGCTCGGAGGCGAGTGCGATCACCCCAAGCGCATTCTGAACATTGTGCAGACCGGAAACATTAAGGGTCACTTCACCGAGTTTTTCGCCGCGTCGATAAACGCAAAAGACAGAAGCAAAGTCCCGCAGTTCGACATCGACGCCGCGATAATAGGCCTTCTCAGAAAATCCGTAGGAAATGGCGTCGCTGCGCGCTGCACATAATGACGCAGAGTTGGGATCATCAACGTTGTAGAAGATTGTTCCACTGGTTTGATCGATGAGTTGCGCAAAGACTTTTTTGATCGCAGCTAGATCGGCATAAAAATCAAGGTGCTCCTCCTCAATGTTTAAAATGAGAGTGCGCTCGGGATGAAAGCAGCGCAGCGTCCCATCGCTTTCGTCGCCCTCCGCGACGAAGTATTCGCCACGCGGGTCCCAATGCGCGTTATTCCCAAGAATGGGAATTTCGGCGCCGACGTAATGTGAGGGATGGACCCCGGCTTCACGTAGGACATGCGCCGCCATCGCGGACGTAGTCGTCTTGCCGTGCATCCCCGCGATAAGAACGGCGCGCTTGTCATGCATGATGGCGGCTAGCGCTTCGGCGCGGCGCGCCACCGGTTTTTCAGAATCCCGCGCGCTTACCAGAATAGGATTGTTGATCTTGATCGCCGAGGAAAAGACGACAAGCTCCGCGTCCCTCGCGTCTTCGGCGCGATGTTGTTGGTGAAAACGCAGGCCGAGCCGTTGCAGTCGTACCGTTTCCACTGTACTAACTTTGTCAGAACCGCTCACCTCATGTCTCAATTCGAGTAAGAGCGCGGCGATGCCGCTCATACCGCTTCCGGCCACTCCCACAAGATGAATCCGGTGATGCTCACGCGTCAGGAATCGCGATAAATCAACTGGCAGGACGCGATGGGAAGGCGCGCCGCATTCTTCAGACACGGGCTTCATGAGTTGTATATTTCTCCATCGTCGTAGCCACGCGGCCAGCCGCATCTTTCGGTGCCAGATGCGAACAATTCGCAGCCATTTGCTCAATCCGCTGCCGATCCTGGATCAACTCGCGGATGTTGCGCGCAAGCAATTCGCCGGAGACCTCTGACTCCTTGAGGAGAATCGCCGCCTGAACGCGAGCATAAATTTCCGCGTTGCGCGTTTGGTGATCATCAGTGGCATAGGGAAATGGGATCAAGATGGCCGGTAATGAAAAAGCGGCGAACTCAGCCAGACTAGCCGCGCCGGCTCGCGCGACAACGAGATCAGCAGCACTGTAAACTTCTTCCATTCGATGATGGAAAGCGGCGATATAGGCAGAGACGTTTTCGCGGCGATAGTTATCTGCAACCAGGCGTTCATCGCGCGCGCCCGAAAGGTGGATCACCTGGAGCGGCACCCCTTGCAAGAATGGGAGGGATTTGATCAGCGCTTGATTAATTCCGCTCGCCCCTTGGCTGCCTCCCATCACAAGCAACGTGGGCAGATCTTCATCCAATCCGAGTTTTCGGCGCGCAACCCGCCGATCCAAACGCACGAGTTCGGTCCGGACGGGCGTGCCGGTGACTTCTGTGTGTGTTTTTGGGAAAAAAGGCGCGCATTCCTTAAAGCCGAGCATCACCGCGTGCACCATCCGCGCCGTCAGTCGGTTCGCTTTTCCAGGAATGGCGTTTGATTCGTGAATAAAGGTCGCAATGCCTCGTATCCGCCCGGCCAACACCGGCGCAGTGGAAGTGAATCCACCCATGCCGAGCACCACCTCAGGTTTGAATTTACGGTAAAGAGAGCGGCAAAGGGACAAGCTTTCGTAAAAACGGCGAACGAAACCAAAGAACGCCGGAGAAAACGGCGACGGCAGCCCAACGGTGGGTAGTTTTTCGACTCGGAAATTGGAGTGCCCGGAAAGCGCCAGAGCGTCAATCTCCTTTTCGGAAATCAGCAGCATCACGTCGTGGCCACGATCGCGCAGCACTTCTGCCACGGCGATGCCGGGGAAAAGATGGCCGCCAGTACCTCCGCATGCGATGACTGCGTTCATAAGAGCTGACCGTCCATCTTCTCAGCTGTCTGAATATAAATCGTACGACTCATAAGTGATTAAATGCGCGGTGTGATTCGGACACGCATGGCCGCAGATTTCCTTTGCGGCGGTTCAAGAATGCCCTGGCGATAGATGTTCAGCAACAGACCGATCCCGAACATACAAGCGACGAGGTTCGAACCACCGTAGCTGATGAAAGGCAGCGGCAGGCCTTTGTTTGGTAAAAGCGAGGTGGTTACGCCGACGTTCACCGCCGCTTGTAACGCCAGCAGCGAGACAACGCCACAGCCAAGGAGCAAGCCGAAACGATCCCTGGCATGCAGCGCGATCGTGATCCCGCAAACAATGATAATCACAAATAAAAATACAACGAGTAGGCTGAAACGCAGACCGAGCTCTTCGCCGATGATTGGAAAAATGAAATCGGTGTGCGCGTATGGCAGATACAGCATTTTCTGGCGGCCATTGCCGAGACCGAGTCCTTCCATTCCGCCACTGCCCCAGGCGATCAGAGCCTGCATCTGTTGCAAACCGGCGTCCTCTTTAAAATCTTGCGGATGGAGAAACGCCGAGAGCCTGCCCATTCGTTGCGATATTTGCGTGGCAACAACCAGAAGAGCGCCCAGCCCGGCAAACGCTCCAACTCCGAGCCAGAGCGGTTTGGCTCCGCCGACAAACATTACCACAAAGGCGGTCGCACCGAGCAAAGCGGTAGTGCCCAGATCGACTTCCCCAAGAACAAGCACAGCTAGCAACGCAACGATCGCGAGCGGAAAAACAATGCTAAAAAGCAGATTATGGGTCGCTGTTTCATAGCGCGTAAACCAGGCAGCGAGGAAGAAAATCGCGGCGAGTTTGGCTAACTCAGACGGCTGAAAGGTAATCGGTCCCACGCCAATCCAGCGGCGTGAACCATTTATGCGCATCCCAATGTGTGGAAAATAGCACAGCGCCAGAGCGCCGACGGCAACGGCGAACCAAAGCCACCAAGTGCGTCGCCAAAAGTGGTAATCAACGAGCGCAGCGAACACGCAAACTATAAGGCCGATCCCGAACCAGATCGCTTGCCGGCGGATAAAGAAATAAACATCGCCGTGACTGTCCCGGGCAAACGCGCTTGTGCTGAAAAGCATGACGATGCCGATGACGAGCAGCCCCAGCACCGCGAGGAAGAGAATGTAGGCGCTTTTACGGTGCATGGTCAGATGGACATGTCATTCACGGAAACTCCAAGTGTGCTCAAGATAGTCTTTCATTCGCTTCTCTTCGTTGCTTTTATTTTTGTGGCTTTCTTGGGGACAAGCAGCTTTTGACCCACTTTTAATTTCCGCGGGTCCTCGATGTGGTTGAGCGCGACGACATCCTCATAAGGAACTTTAAGTTTTCGTGCGATCTTCATCGGATTGTCCCCTTTGACGACGGTGTAAACTTTCTCTGAGGATGCGGGCACTCTTGCGTGTTCGACTGGCTTTGTGTGCTGCGATTTGTGCTCGTCCGTCGCGACGGATTTCGCGAGCAAATCTGACGGCGTTGCCCCATCACGTGGTCTGGTTTCTTTTTGCACAAGCGCAGGCCGAGGACTTGAAGTGCTTGAGACCGGTGTATTTGAAACGGTGGCGTTCGGACTTGCCTCTGTGTTAACTGAATGTGCGGGCACAACGGAACTCTGTCGCGTCTTAACTACGTTGAACGCAATGATGCCGGAGACCGCGACCACATGCAGAAGCAAAACAATCAGCAGGGCTCGCGAGAGCTTCATATTGGGCTCCGGGATTTCTCCGTAGTCAATCTCCGCAGCGCCTGCGGAACGGCGCGCGGTACGCGCGGTTGCTACCCGAATCTTTTTGCCTCTGAGCAGGTTCAGCATTTTCATTGGTCGAGGGGGGGCAGCGCCTGGACGAGCGTGCGAAATTGATCGCCGCGATCGGCGTAGCTTTTGAACATGTCGAAGGAGGACGTTCCTGGCGAAAAGAGGACGACGTCGCCCGGCTTGGCGACAACGTGGGCACGCTCGACTGCGTCTGCTAGCGAGTTTGCAATTTCGGAGTGGACCGCGCCGCTCCAGGAACGCCTGATGCTTTCGGCCATTTCACCGATTAAGATCGTCGATCTAGCTTTTTCTTTCACAAGAGACCGCAGCGGGGCGAAGGTGAATCCTTTGTCCTTGCCCCCGGCGATCAGAATGACCGGCTTTGTCTGTGAGCGCAGCGCTTTTTCCACTGCATCCAGATTCGTCGCCTTAGAATCGTTCACGTAGTCAACGCCATCGACTTCGCGCACAAATTCGCACCGGTGCGGACGCGGCTCATAATTCCGGAGCGGCGGCACCATCTGCTCAAATAAGAGTCCGCGCGCAACGCCGGCGGCGAGCGTTGCCATCACATTCTCAATGTTATGCAGGCCGCGCAGCTTCGTGTCGGACAATCGAAGCACGGCCTGGTTTTGATAAACAATCGCACCATTGGAAAGCCGGAAATCTGCTTGATTGGAGTAAGCGCTAAAGGTGATCCGGCGCGGTCGAATTTTCGGCAGCGCTTCCGCGGCGTTGACGACTGCGACGTCCTGCTCAGTTTGATTTTCGAAAATGCGCAGCTTGGCTGCGCGATAATCGGCGACGGAGCGGTAGCGGTCGAGATGGTCAGGCGCGAAATTGAGCCAGAGACTAATTGACGGATGAAATGTCTGGGTCGTTTCCAATTGAAACGAGCTTACTTCGACGGTGAGCACGTCCAACGGTTTCCGTTCACGCGCGACTTCAGACAGTGGCTTACCAATGTTGCCGCAAGCGATTGTTCGCTGGCCGCACGCATTCAACATCTGCGCGAGCAGTTCGGTGGTTGTCGTTTTCCCATTTGTTCCCGTTACGGCGATCGCCGGCGTTTCACAGAAGCGCCAGCCGAGTTCGAGTTCGCCGATCATGTCGATCTTGCGCCCGGAAAAGTTGCGCGCGAGCCGAGAGGCAGGATCGATTCCGGGACTTAAGACAGCCATTTGGTAAGTGGACGAATCTTCGTCCGCCGCTTTGCCGCAGATTACGCGAACTCCTTCTTTCCGCAGATTATCGATCGTCGATTTGAGCAGATTTTTCTCCTCGGCGCTGTCGAGCAAGGTCACGCGAGCGCCCTCCGCCTTCAGCAAGAGTGCTGCAGCGGTCCCGCTCAAGCCTGCCCCTAGAACTGCGATGTTTTGCTCGTTGTAACGCAACTTCTTACCTCAGTTTCAGTGTCGCCAAACCCAGCAAGGCGAAGATAATCGAGAGAATCCAGAACCGGACGATCACGGTGTTTTCCTTCCAGCCAGTCAGTTCGAAATGGTGATGCAATGGGGACATGACAAAAATCCGGCGACCGGTCGCTTTGAAGCTGATCACCTGGAGAATGACCGAGAGCGCTTCGATGACGAAAACGCCGCCCACCACAATCAGGAGCAGTTCCTGTTTACAACAAATGGCAACTACTCCAAGCATCCCGCCAATCGCGAGGGATCCGGTATCCCCCATGAAAACCCTTGCCGGATAACAGTTGAACCAGAGAAAACCAAGACCCGCCCCGACTAGCGCGGCGCAAACGACGGTCAGCTCCCCAGCAAAAGAATAAAACGGAACCTGCAAATACTCTGCGATGCGGAAATTTCCTGCCGCGTAAGCAAGCAATGCGTATGCAAAGGCCACCGTGATGGTGCAGCCGGCCGCAAGACCGTCCAAGCCGTCGGTGAGATTAACGGCATTCGAGGAACCGACGATCACGAGCGCAAAAAACACGAAGGTAAACCAAGCCATGTTGGCGATGACCGGCGCTTTGATAAATGGCACGTAGAGCGCGCGGGCCTGCACTTCGAGCAATGGGCTGGTGAGGAAAACGCCCGTGACAATCGCGGCAAGCACAATTTGAAAAACCAATTTGAATCGGCCGCTGATGCCCTCAGATTTTCTTTTAGTGACCTTGAGATAATCGTCGGCGAAGCCGAGCGCGCCGAGGTAAACCATACTGAACAAGACAAGCCAAACGAAGCGGTTATCCAGCCGCGCCCAGAGGAGACTTGAAATCAAGACCGCCCCGATGATGAGCACGCCGCCCATGGTAGGCGTGCCCTGTTTTCCCCCGTGCAACTCGGCAAGGCGATGAACTTCTGCTGCCGCGCGAACCGGTTGTCCTAGTTTTAGCGCAACCAGTTTTCGAATAATGAAATTTCCAAAAACCAACGTGACTAGGAAAGCTGTCACGGCTGCCGCAATGGCGCGGAACGTAACATAAAAGAAAACGTTGAACCCGATGAAGTGGGCGCTCAGGCGATGGAGGTAGTACATCATACTGAAATTCCGGATTCCGAAAGACGAAGCGCGAATTGCTCGATGACCTCCTCTGTCCGCGCGGCGCGGCTTCCTTTGATTAAGACAAGATCGCCGGGCGCAGCGATCTTACTTAGAAGCTCAGCGGCCTCTGATGTCGATCTTACGACCGCGCTATCTTCAAGACCTGCATGTTGAGCGGTGTCGGCCATCGCGGCGGCGACGTTTCCAATTGCAATCAACCGATCAATGCCGAAAGCAGCCGCCGTTTCGCCGACTTCTCGGTGCCCGCGCTCCGATTCGGCGCCGAGCTCCTTCATTTCTCCAAGAACGGCGATGCGTTTGCCATCAGCAGGCAGTTCCGCCAATGTGCGCAAGGCCGCTTTCATCGAATCGGGATTGGCGTTGTAACTGTCGTCAATGAACTCGACGCCTCCGATCTCCTTGATTTGCAAACGCGCTTTGGCGAGCGGCGCCGCAATAAGCCCGGCAGCGCAATCCTCTAGAGAGACGCCGAAGACCCGACCTGCAGCGACCGCGAGCAGCGCATTTTGCACCATGTGTAGACCGGGAACCGGCAACTGCGCGCGGCAGCGATGCGCCCCCTCCAGAAAGGTGAAATCCGTTCCGCTTTCGCTCTGGGTTATTTCACTGGCGCGAATTGTCCCGGCAGTTGTGCCAGCAAGGATGACTTTGGCGCGCGCGCGCGCGGCGATATGCTTGGTAAACGGATCATCCGCATTCAGAATGACCGTCCCGTCAGCGCTGACAGCTTCGACAAGGGCGCCTTTCTCCTCCGCGATTGCCTCGCGCGATCCCATAAACTCAATATGCGCGACGCCGATGTTTGTGATCATCGCCACGTCCGGCACAGCCAAGCTCGCCAACACGGCGACTTCTCCGGGATGATTCATCCCAATCTCCCACACGGCGACTTCATCCTGGGAAGTCGCCTCTAAAATGGTTCGAGGAAGGCCAACATGATTGTTGAAATTTGCTTCTGTTTTCGTGACGCGAAAGCGGCGCGCAAGCACGGCCGCGGTAAAATCTTTAGTGGTGGTTTTGCCGTTACTGCCGGTAATCGCGACGACTCTGAGCGGGAGTGACTTTCGATAATTAGCAGCAAGCGCTTGGTACGCTTGCAGAGTATCTCGCGACCGAATAAGCGGGAAATTTTCCGGAACTTTCCCCTCCCAATTGGATTCCACCATCGCACCGGCCGCGCCTTTCCTTGCCGTGGCCTCGACAAAATTGTGACCATCGAAATTTTCGCCCCGCAAAGCGACGAACAATTGGCCGCGCTTCAGCGTGCGCGAATCAGTGCTGATTTTGTCGATCACAATCGTTCCGTCCCCGAAAGAAAGTGAACCGCCAGCGAGCTTCGCGATTTGCGAGAGCGTGGTTGGATTCATAAGACGGACAATCGATTCATTAAAATTCCAGCGGGTGGTCCGCGATCGCGCGGCGCGCGACTTGAATATCATCAAACGGGACCGTGTAATCCGCGAACTCCTGGTAATTTTCGTGTCCCTTGCCCGCGATCAACACCATGTCGCGCGGCTGAGCCAGCGCGACGGCGCGACCAATAGCTTCCGTTCGATCGACAATTTTTTCGTAGCGACTGGAGCGAAAGCCCTTTTCGATCTCGGCGAGGATGGCGTTCGGGTCCTCTGTCCGCGGATTGTCGGAGGTAATGATGGCGTAGTCGGCATATTGATCCACGATGTCGCCCATCATCGGGCGTTTTTGCCGGTCGCGATCGCCGCCACAGCCAAAAACCGCGATCAAGCGATGCGGCTCTAGTTCGCGCAGAGTCCTGAGAACGTTCCGAAGCGCATCGGGCGTGTGCGCGTAATCGACGAAAACCTGAAATTGCCGCTTAGCTGGAACTAACTCCAAGCGCCCTGGAATTTGCGATGACTTACCGATGCTGAGGACGGCGTCGCGCAGACTGATTCCCAGAGCATTGGCGGCTGCCAGCGCCGCCACTGAATTTAAGACGTTAAACCGGCCGATGAGCGGAACGCGAACCAGGTAACTTTTGCCGCCGGCTTCGAGCTGATAGGAGGTGCCGCTGAACTCGACGCGAGGATTTGAAGCGCGAAAATCCGCGCGCGCGCCTCTGCCATAAGTGATCACGGCGACATTCTTGTCGATCTTGTCGAGAAGCTGCTCGCCATACCGGTCGTCGATATTCACAACTGCCATCGGTTTTCGTTTTTTCTGCTGAGCGCCGAGTTGAGTAAAGAGTTTTGCCTTTGCATCGAAGTAGCTCATCATTGTGCCGTGAAAATCGAGGTGATCCTGGGTGAGATTCGTAAAGACCGCGACGTTCCATTCCAGGCCGCGTGTTCGGTCCTGGGCGAGCGCGTGCGAGGAAACTTCCATCGCTGCCGCCCGACAACCGGCGTCGCGGATTTGCGCGAGCAGTTCCACTAAATCAAGCGACTCCGGCGTCGTCCGAATAGCTGGCAAGACGCGTTCGCCAATTTCGTAGCGCACCGTCCCAATCAAACCGCAGCGCAGGCCTGCTGCTTCACAGATGTGCTTGGTGAGAAAGGTGGTGGTGGTTTTTCCGTTGGTGCCGGTAACGGCTGCCAATTTTAATTTCCGAGCCGGATAACGGTAAAAAGCTGCCGAGAGATCGGCGAGCGCAGCGCGTGTATTTTCGACGACAAGAAACGTTGCCCGTGGATGGCTTCCCTCGTGTTCGGCCACGATCACCGAGGCGCCTTTTTCGATGGCCTGGCCGATGAATTGGTGTCCATCGCTTTTTTCGCCCCGCAATGCCACGAACATGCCATTCCTTTGCACTCGCCGCGAGTCATACGCGATGCTTTCCACCGGGCGATCAATTGTCCCGATGATTTTGCGAATTGGAATCGCAGGGACGAGAGTTTTGAGCAGCATGAGAGTTCAACATGCGATAGCGAAGCATTCAATGGCGCGATGCATTGGTTAAGGCGACTCGCTCCACCGGCGCAGCCCGCCGCGGCGGCCGATCTCGCTCCACGGGTGTCGTTTTTTGGACTGGTGCTACAGGGATCGCTTTGCGAATCTCCTCATGCGGCTCAAGATCGAGATAACGGGCGGCCTTTTCGGCGACTCGGGAAAAAATCGGCCCTGCAACGAGGCCACCGTAATTCAGCTCCGGCTTGGTGGTATGCGCATCGTCGAGCATGACCAGACCGACAAACTCCGGATGCTCGGCTGGAAGATAGCCGACGAAAGAAACCACGTACTTGCCCTGTTCGTAGCCGCCGTTGCGAGCGACTTTTTGCGCAGTGCCCGTCTTACCGGCAATGGTAAATCCTGGAACGGCTGCGGCAGCGGCCGTGCCGCGATCACTTACAACGCCTCGCAGCGCATCGCCAATTTGTCTCGCAGTTTCAGGAGAAATTACCTGGCGCAATACTACCGGGGAAAGTGAGCTGATTACTTTGCCGTCTGCAGCAGTGATGGATTTCACGATGTGCGGCATGATCAATTTGCCGCTGTTGGCAATGGTCGCCATCGCCACGGTCATCTGTAACGGGGTAACTCCGATTTCGTGTCCCATCGGGATGCGCGTGATGGAAATTTTGCTCCACAACCGCGGAGGACGAATCAGTCCGTTAATCTCCCCAGGGAGCTCAATTCCGGTGCGCTCGCCAAATCCAAACCGGCGAATGTATTCGTAAAATTTTTCTTGCCCAACGCTGAGTGCAAGCTTGGCTGCACCGATGTTACTCGACTTAATGAGAATGTCGCGCACGCTCAGATATCCAAAGGCGCGATGATCATGCAGGGCTGCGCCGCCGAAGTTCCAGAGACCATTCTCGCAAAAGACGCTGGAACCAAACCGGAGCTTGCGTTCGTTAAGTGCGGAGGCGGCAGCGACAATCTTGAAAGTGGAACCGGGCTCCATCATATCGATGATGGCCCGGTTCTTCATTCCCTCCGGCTTTGCTTCGGAGCGAAGATTCAAATCGAAATTCGGTCGATTGGCCATGGCAAGAATTTCACCGGTCTGCGGCCGCATTAATATGATGGTGGCTTTTTGCGGGGTGAATTCCTTCATCGCCGCGTCGATTTCATTCTCGATGATGTTCTGTAAGCCTAGGTCGACAGTGAGATGGACCTGATAGCCGTTGCGCGGCGCGCGTTCCTGGCCTCGAAACGGAACAATCTCTTGCCCGACACGGTTGCGTTCGACATAGCGATAACCGTCCTGCCCGCGCAGATATTCATCCATCGAAGCTTCCACGCCCTGAATACCGTGATGCTCAAAATCCGTGAATCCGATGACGTGACAAAGCATGGACCCGTTCGGGTAGATGCGGCTGGCGTCGTATTCGAAATAAATTCCCCCCAAATTGCCGGCACGCAGTTTTTCGCGCAGCGCATTGGCCAGCGATTCCGGTACCTCCCGCTTGATCACGATGTAGCGGCGCTGGCAGTTCAATTTTTCTGCGAGCAACTCGGCAGGGATGTCCAGTTCATTGCTAAGAAGATTAACCACTGCTTGCGGGTTGTTAAGACGGGTGGCGTCGGCCACCACTGTTTCGACCGGTATATTGTGCGCGAGGACTTCGTTGTTCGCGTCAAAGATGATGCCGCGCTCGGCGTAGATGATTTGCTTGTAACCGTGTTTTTCGGCGGCGAGTTCCGCGTACTCGTCGTGCTTGATCACCTGAAGATAGATCAATCGAAACGAGATAACGCTAAAGAGCGCAATGAACCCGGCACAGATCAACGCACAGCGGCTTCGGCTATTCGGGCTCATCGTGCGCCGGATTGGTTGGCCACCGGTTGAATTGCGTTTTCGCCCTCTTGCCGCGGTGGGATTGTCAGCCGGACGATGTTGTTCTCGGAAATTGGAATCATTTTCAAGTAGCCTTCCTTTAACCGCCGCTGCAAAGCTGAGCGCGAGGTCAGCGCCGCGATCTGCACGTTAGTGACATCGTTTTGGGTGCGCAGACTGGCCAGCTCATTCTCGATTGCCTTCTTCCGCTCGCCCAGATGGTAGAGTTGCAGGGTCAGATAGACGTAACTCAATCCGGCCAGCGCCAGAAACGCCGTCATGACGATCCAGCGGGCGAGCGAGGCCGCGTTTACCGCATTGCAGTTTTTTCGACGAGAATGGTGCATTTAGATTTTCCCTGCCACGCGCAGCTTCGCGCTGCGCGAGCGGGGATTGGCGCGTTGCTCCTCCGGAGCGGGCTCCACCGGCTTGGCGGTAATCAGTTTGAGGTCGTAATCGGGATTGCGCTGTGGCTCGGGCCACTCCGGCCGGTCGAGCCATTCCTGGCTGTGATCGCGAAAGAAACTTTTCACCATCCGGTCTTCCAGCGAATGGAAAGAAATAACGGCGACGCGCCCGCCGGTTTGGAGACGCGCCGTCAAAACGCGGAGCCCCTCTTCCAGCGCGCCAAGCTCATCGTTCACTTCCATGCGTAGCGCTTGAAAAACCTGAGTGGCGGGATGACGGCGACCGTGACGCCCGACGGCCTTTTCGATTGCGCGCGCCAGCGGAAGCGTTTCGCGAAAAGGAGATGTCTTGCGCATCTTTACGATCAAACTGGCGATACGCCGAGCGGCCGGTTCCTCCCCGAACTCGCGGAACAGTCGAGTCAATTGTTCTGCGCTGTACTCGTTTACAATCGTCGCCGCAGTGAGCGGGTTTCGCGGATCCATGCGCATATCGAGCGGACCGTTCCGCAGTAGGCTGAAACCGCGCTCGGCATTTTCGAGTTGCCTGGACGAGACGCCAAGATCGAGCAGCGCGCCGTTGATCGCGCCGATCCCAAGTTCATCGAGAACTTTGTCAGCATACCGAAAATTCGCGTTGCGCACAGTGATGCGTCGCCCGAAGCGCGCCAGATGCTCGGTCACATGTCGTACCGCATCGGGGTCTTGATCGAGTGCCACTACATTCGCGCCGGCTTCCAAAAGCGCTTCCGTATGTCCGCCGCCACCACACGTCGCATCAACGATAAGAGAACCGGATTTTGGCGCGAGCAGGGTGACAACTTCCCGGGCGAGCACTGGCTGATGATAAACAAAATCTTCCATTTCCTCCGCCTCCTCTTCGATAAGCAACGGATCGGCGGCCAAGGGGATCGGTCGCTCCAACAACAACGTGATCATAATATTTTGGTGCTATTCATTCGCTCACAAACCAATGACGCTCGCGACATGCTGATAAGTAGGCGTTTCCTCCTCGTGCGCCCGTTTCCACCGTTGCAAATTCCAAATCTCAAAACGTCCGCGACTGCCCACAAGCGCCACTTCGCCTTTCAGCCCAATCTTGCGACAAAGTTCCTCGGGCAAAACAAGGCGCCCCTGTCGATCCGCTGACGCATGCTGTGCGCGGGAGTGCAATTGACGCAGGAAAATGCGGCGATCGCGCGCGGAAACGTTTTCATTTGATTCCGCCGCTGAGCTCATTCGGGCAAACTCCGTCGGCGACATAACGAGCAAGAATTGATGATTCGCCTCGGGCAAAAGAATGAGCTCCTCGGCTTTATCTCGTCGCCAGCGCGATGGGACCGTGACGCGATTCTTCTCATCGATAGAATGCCGGAATTGACCGGCATAGAGCCGTTCCGGTGGAGAAGCAGAGTCCATGCGTCGGGCGGGTTAATCCATTTTAACCCACTTGCCCCCACTTTTAACCACCCAGCCCCGCGATCTGTCAACATAAATTTTGGCATTTTTTAGCCGCCCCCTGACGGCTCCTTTGGGAGTTTGGAGCGTGCCATCTGTGCGGAGCGCGCTCGCGGTGTTTTAATTGGCCGTTGCAAGTTGAGGGTTGAGCATTAAGCGTTCTTCTTCCGACACATGCAGCCGCCCCTTCGAAGATCGACAATCGCCTTCGCGACATTGGTTTCTCTCGTTCCGCTCGGCCTGGCGCAGTCGCCCGAGCCGAGCGCGAGCGACGCCGTGCGCGTGATGATGACGATGAATTCCGATGGCTCGCGTACAGTTTACAAATTTGACGACGCACACCACAAAGCAGTCGCGACCATGACTGGCGAGGATGGCAAGACGCGACAAAGAATGGATTACGACCTGGATGAATCGGGACGCTTTTCCAGCGGGAATGTTTTTGGACCCGATGGTCGCCTTCTGTTTAAGAGCCGGTACATCTACGACAGCGCGGGCCGACCTCAGGAAGAAACCCAAAGCGCAGAGGACGGCACCGTTCTGCATAAGATCGTTTACTCTTACGATCAGAACGGCAAACAAACCGGCTATTCCATCTTTGATGGCTCGGGCAAATTGCTAGGCCGCACGATTGCCCCAAGCATGAATCCATCTCCCTCGCCAAAATCCCGCGCGAAACGTTCACGCTAGCGTTCGGAGGCGGCCGGATTCAACTCAACGTCTTGGATTCTAAAGTCGAGTTTGAATCCGCTGATCTATTTTCTATCGTCCCAAGTTTTCCTTTCGAAGGAAATCCGACCTGATCCTCTCTCGAATGCTTCAAACTGTTCCGGGTTCTGCTGGTAGTATTTCTGGTGATAAGCCTCGGCAGGATAAAACGTAGTTGCTGGCAGAATCTCGGTGACGATCGGCTTATTGAATTTTCGGGAGCGCCCCAGTTTGTCCTTTGAGGCTTCAGCAATTTTTCGCTCGTCATTGTTGCCGTAGAAAATCGCGGCGCGGTAACTTGGTCCGACGTCGGTGAACTGGCCGTCCGCCTGGGTTGGGTCGATCTGTCGCCAATAAATATCGAGCAACTGCTCGTAGGAAATCTTTGCCGGGTCGTATGTGATTTCGATCGATTCGCGGTATCGTGTTTTTTCAGAGGCAACAAGTTCGTACGTGGGATTCGGTTCCGTTCCGCCGCAATAACCCACGACCGTCTTGATCACGCCATTCGCTTTGTCGAAGGCCGGCTGGATGCACCAAAAACAGCCGCCGGCAAAAATTGCCGTCTTTGTTTTTGAAGATGCGGACGAATCCTCTGCGCTGGCAAAACCCAGAGCGAAGGCCGAGGAAAGCCCGACAATCGTTCCCCAAAGAAACCTTCGCATGATATCGATTCTTTAGACATCGGCACAGTCGGGCCGTTGTGAATAACTCGACTTATTTTGCTTGCCACCAGTCGGGGGACTGTCATAAGCGGTCAGCCTTAATCCAAACAAAAGGTTAAAAAATGGTTAAGCCAGCGGCAGTTATCTTCTTTCGTATTGTGTTCTTGCTTATCGGAATTCTGGGGTTCGTCCCCGGCGTCGCTCCCGATGAAATGCTGTTTAAGATCTTTCACGTCAACGCAGCACACAACGTGGTCCACATCGTTTCGGGGATTATCTTTCTCCTTGCTGCCGCAGCCGGCGCGGGCGCAGCGAGGACGTGGTTTCAAATTTTCGGGATTAGCTATGCGATTGTTGTCATTTGGGGGTTCGCGGTCGGCACTGGCAACACTCTCTGAGTAGTTTCAAATAATCCTGCCGATACCTGGCTGCACGTTGTGCTCGCGGTGATGATGCTGTTTCTCGGCTTCAGTGCTTCTGGCAGCAAAGCGGCAGCTTGATTTTTCTCCTCGGCGTGCCTGCGAGCGAGCTTGAATTAGCTCACCGTCCTGAGAGCCTTCGAGGTTCTCCGCTGATCAAACTCGATTCGTTGATCGATCATCTTGATCTGGAGAAAATCTTCGGGCGCAACGCGCCGTTACATGTCGATCTTGGTTGCGGCGACGTCGGCTTTCTTTGCGCGCTTGCCCAGCGCATGCCCGACAAAAATTTTCTCGGAATCGAACGCTTGAGCCGCCGCGTAGAGAGGACTTGTCGTAAAGCGGAAAATTCAGTGGAAACGTTTTACCGTTTGTTTCCAGACCCGTGGCCGAAGCGGCGGCGTCAGCGTCGCCGGATTTTTTTCGGACGATTTTTTGGATTCGATCACCGCCGCGCTGGAAGAAGGCGGACTTTTGCGTGTTGCAACCGATCAGGTCGACTATTTTCGGCAAATGGAACGGCTCAGCCGCGCACATCCGCAATTTGAAATTGGCGACGTGACGCGGTGGCATCGGCATCCTGCCGATGAAACCGTGGGCTGGAAGCCCATGCCACCTGACGATGGCACCCTCCCGTCAACGAAGTTCGAAAGAAAATTTCGTGAACAAGGCGCGGCGATTCACTGGCTTGAGGTACGTAAAGTTTCGCCAGTGAGGTAGCTTTGCGCTTCCCAACCATTGCGGCGAAATCGCAGCGTGACCGCGCCGGTTTCATCCTGGCGAAAAAGTTTGATCCCTCGTCTTCGCAAATCGGCCGCCCATTCGTCGCTGATTCGTTCGTACTCGGGAAAGTCGCGCGAAGTAGAGATAATTAATCGCGGCCGCACGGCATCGAGGAACAAACCGGAGCCGGATTGCCCGGGATGATGCTGGCCTTTTACAACGACGTCGCTCTTGAGATCCAAACCAGAGGCCAGCAGCGCATTTTCTGTATTCTTGCCGCTGTCCGACATGAACAAAATCGACGCCGATGGCGCAATGGAGAGGTAGATCACATAAGCCTGATCGTCTGTCGTGGGTGCCGAAAACAGACGCGGCGGAAAAAGAACGTGCGGGGTGACTTCGCTTGACAAACGGAAGCTATCTCCCGCAATCAACTCCTCCGGCTTAATTCCGCTTTCTCTAAATAGCCGCTGCAATCCTTGATGAACAGTTGAGCGATCCGGTGCCGGATTATCGACCAAGTGGACGCGAGGAAAATCGCGCAGCAATTTCGCGGCACCACCGATATGGAGCGCGTCGCCGTGAGTGAGCAGCAAACCATCGAGTCGGTTTACTCCCGCCCAGTGTAAATACTCGCGAACCACGCGTTGATAACTGCGGTCGCTTCCGCAATCGAACAACCAGTTGGCGCTTGCCGTTCGCACATGAAGAGCCGCGCCTGCTCCCAGATCCAGTATTGTAATCTGCGCGGCAAGCTTTTCGGGCCAGTGCGGCTGCTGGACATAAAAGTGTCCGCCAGGTAATTGTGCAAACATTTGGACGATCCAGAGAACAAGCTTGGCTAGAAACCAGTTCGCGTTATTGAAAATGACAGCGAGCCACGGCAGCAGCGGTGTTGAAAGAAGCGAGAGCAGCGCAATCGCGAGAACGAAGAATGCGATCGGAACGACCAGCAGGTTTGCGAACAATGAAACCGGCGTAACAAGATGAAAATACCAGAGGATGAATGGCAGTGAGCCGATCCATGCTGCCAGCGATACGGATGCCCCGCGACAAAGCCATTCGAAACTAGAGTGCATCCAGCGACGCGGACCACGCAGCAAGGTTAGCGGCAAAAAAGGATCAGGCGCGGCCCAGCGTTGCAAAAGCCGGAAGAGCGGATCAGCAAACAAAACAATCGCGCCGACGACTGCGAACGAGAGCTGGAAACCTGTAGAAAACAGTTCGTTCGTATCCCAGCAAAGCAGAAAGAAGGCCGCTGCGGCGAGGCTGTTGGCGAGAAAGGCTTTTCGTTCGAAAAACAAGCCGCCGAGCAAAATCGAAGCCATTGCCGCTGCCCTTATGCTCGAAACGTGCAGGCCGGTTACGGCCGCGTAAAAAAAGACCAGAGGAATGACGATTGCAGTCGCCCATTTGCGCGGCAGACGCGCGACTGTCGTTGCGAGCATCCATAGAAGCGCGCCGACGATTCCCACATGCAGACCGGCGACAGCGAACAGGTGAAGCGTGCCGGTCTGCTGAAATGGTTCTTCGATGTCCTCAGGCGTTTGATGCCTGAGCCCGAGCACGATTCCGCTGAGAAAGCTTTGCACTTCGGGTGTGTTCTCCAATCCACGGCAAATCGCGTTTTGCATCCAGTTGCGCGACTTTTGCGCCAGCCACAAGATCGGATTCCCACCACCGTGTCGAATGAGCGTTCCATCCTCGGGATAACGAACAAGCAACAGCCGACGAATGTCGCGACGCGCCAGGTAAGAGCGCATGTCGAATTCGCCGGGATTTCGTGGAGGTGCGATCGGCTCGGCCGTTCCAGCAAGTTTCAGTTCATCGCCAAATTCCGACATACCGCGCGAACGGACTTGCCATACCGCACACGTCGGTTCTTTTCTGGCTTCGAGTTCGATTGACTCGAGCTTCAGCAAAAACGTCGCGAACCCGTTCGGTGCGATCTTCGGCTCGCTAATGACGTATCCGGTTGCCGTGAGCATGCGCGGCCTGTTGCCAAGCTGCGCGGCGATTCGTTGTCCTTCAGTATTGCTTGTCTGAAAATTGTGCAGCAGGAAAAAACCGGATCCGACGATTAGATAAGTCGCGACGAGTCTCGGCCAAAAGAACAGAGCAACCGCACAGACCGCGATGAAAATCGCCGATGCGGTCAAGGTGAAAACAGAGAGCGGAAAAAGTTCCGCCAGGATAATTCCTATTGCAGCCGCGCCCGCCAAACCCACGAATGGCTGACGCGGCGCACCCAGCAATCTCATGGATCGGATTTGCTTATTCTGCGGCTCCAGGTACTTCAGGCTTACGCTCGCGGAGCCGGGACAAGTAAGACGGGACGAGTGCTATGTTTGAGCACGCGCTTGGTGGCGCTTCCCACCAGCAGATTATACATCGCGTCGTGCCCATGGGTTCCCATGACAATCAAATCGGCATTAATCGCGTGCCCTTGGTTGAGGATTTCTTCGGCCACGGCTCCGGTCGGTTCATGCAGTGTGACTTTGATTCCGGCCTGCGCAATTTTTCTCTGCCATTGTGCGAGCTTAGACTTTTGCTCTTGATCCTCCGGCACTGGGTCAGCCATCGCATCGAACACAGGGACCGGCACGCCCGACACTGGCGCGAGCTCGGGCATTCCAGCCAGGCCGTATCCGAGGGCGCCCGGCGCCGCGACCACGCTGAGTTCTCTTACGTGCACAAGATGAATCTCGGCGTCGAGGCCTTTGGCGAGTTGGCGTGCCAGATCGATCACTGGCGGTGTTGCATCCGAGAAATCGATCGGAACGAGAATGCGTTTCATGTTCTGCGATAGTCTATCCGGCTGCCTCGGGGTACTGCCAGACTAATTCCTTCATACACAAACCGGAAAGGAGATGCAGAGAGCGCTAGCGCACCGTATTTTTGCGTCGTGCATGATCTTTTCGAGCAACAGGAAGATGCCGACCTTGAGAGCGCCGACAGCGCCGCCCCACTCGCCACACGCATGCGTCCGCGCTCGCTCGACGAATTTGTCGGCCAGGAACACATTCTTGCACCTGGCAAACTTCTGCGCCGCGCAATTGAAGCGGATCGCCTGCCTTCCGTGATTTTTTCAGGGCCGCCCGGCAGCGGCAAGACAACGCTCGCCCGCATCATTGCGGAGATGACACACGCGAAATTCATTCGAATCAGCGGCGTGGAAAGCAACGTGGCGGAAATGCGCCGCGTCATCGCTGCGGCGGCGAATCGCCTTCGCACTTCGGGCCAAAGGACAATCCTCTTCATCGATGAGATCCATCATTTCAACAAAGCGCAACAGGACATCCTTTTGCCCGACGTTGAGACCGGAAATCTCCGGCTTGTCGGCGCCACGACTTACAACCCGTTCTTTTATGTGAACAGTGCGCTGGTGTCGCGCTCGCAGGTCTTTCGACTTGAACCGCTCAGCGTCGAGCAACTCGAACAGCTAATCGATCGCGCATTGGCCGATAAAGACCGCGGCCTTGGAAATTACAACGTAAAGATCGACAAGAACGCGCGCAGGCATCTCGCCAAGCTCAGCGACGGCGACGCGCGTAAATGTTTAAACGCGCTGGAGATTGGTGTGTTGACAACACCAGCCGAGGAAAGTATTCAGCAAAAAGCGGTCGTCTATGATCGCGCGGGCGACGCGCACTACGACACGATCAGCGCGTTTATCAAAAGCATGCGCGCTTCCGATGAGAAAGGCGCCATGTACTGGCTCGCGAAAATGTTGCACGCCGGCGAAGATTTCCGTTTCATCGCGCGACGCATTGTCATTTTCGCCAGTGAAGACATCGGTCTGGCCGATCCCGAAGCGTTGCCGCTGGCGATCGCGACCCAACACGCGGTGGAATTTGTTGGATTGCCCGAAGCGCGCATTCCCCTCGCACATGCCACCGCGTACATGTGCCGCTCTCCAAAAAGCCGCGAAGCCTACGACGCGCTGAACGCCGCGAGCGAGAAAATCGAGGCCGAACAAACTAAACGCGTCCCAGAACGTCTGAAGAACAAACATTTCCCGGTCAATCCGGAGCGGTAGGGCGGCTGGCGGGCCTATGAAGAGCACCAAGAATCCGTAGTAGCGGGAAAATGAGCGCCTGTGGGGGGCAGTATAACTAATACTTATGCTTGCCTAGGAGGAACGGATAATCATAATGCCCGCATTGTGAACGCGGAAGTCGGCGGGGAGTGTGCACGCGAACCGCGTCAGTTCGCGACTACCCGCTGGAGCCTGATCCTTTCCGCCGCCAACTCGGAGAGCGGAGAGCAAGATGCGCGCACCGCGCTCGACGAACTTTGCCGAACTTATTGGCGGCCCGTTTTCTCGTTTGTCTGCCGACGCGGCTATTCAGTGCAGGATGCGCAGGACCTTACGCAGGATTTTTTTGTGAAGATACTGGAAGGTAACTGGCTGCAGCACGCTGACCCCAATCGCGGACGATTCCGTTCGCTCTTGCTCAAGTCGCTCGAGAATTTTCTCATTAACGTCGCGGAAGGAACTCATAGCCGTAAGCGCGGCGGCGATGTGCAATTTGTTTCTTGGGACGATTGGATGGCGGAAGCGCCATCGCAATTATCCATCTCACCGCACGCGCTCGAGTCATTGCCGGCGGAGCGGCTCTTCGACCTTCGTTGGGCTGTGACCGTGGTCGAAGAGGCGCTTCGGCGCCTCCGAGAAGAATGCGAGGGCAAAGGCAGGCTCCGGCTTTTCCATGCGTTAAGCCCCTACCTCACAGCAGAACGCGATGAGGTATCATACTCCAGTCTTTCCACCATGCTTGGAGTGGCTGAGACTGCCGTGAGAAAACAGCTGCACAAGATGCGGCAGCGTTACCGGTGGCTGCTGCGCGATGAAGTCGCACACACGGTAGCCGACCCCGCCGAGGTGGAAGATGAGATCCGGCATCTGTGTGCCGCCCTCGCCGCCGGAACCGAGTAACTCTGATGAATTCCGACGGGCTCTCTGATTCGCTCTCGAGTGCGAACCCGGCAAAATGCGAGAAGTGCGGCGCAACCATGCGACTCGAAACCGGGGTCTGCGCAAGTTGTCTCTTGCGTGAGGGATTGAAAAGTGCTGGCGAGGTATCAAGGGCAGTTTATGAAAGCGTACTCGCTGAAGTGGACGTGCCGGATAAGCAATGGCACCTGGGCAACTACGAAATCCTCGAGGAGGTCGGACGTGGCGGCATGGGCGTCATTTATCGCGCCCGACAACGACACTCCCACCGGATCGTCGCTGTAAAGCGCGTGCTGAGTTACCACGCCGATTCACACGAGACGCGCGAGCGTTTCCGGCGCGAAGCCGAAGCAGCAGCAAGCCTCGATCATCCAAATATTCTTCCAATTTACGAGGTGAGCGAGAGCGAGGACGGGCTTCCGTTTTTCAGCATGAAATTCGCGACAGGCGGAAGCTTGCATGACGCGGCGCCTTCTCTTCGTAGCGAACCGCGGAAGTGTCTGCAACTGATGGCAAAGGTCGCGCGCGCGACCGAATACGCGCACGGCCGGGGAATTCTTCATCGCGATCTCAAACCGGGAAACATTCTGCTCGATCACCGCGGCGAACCCATGGTGAGCGATTTCGGTCTGGCAAAATGGATCGACGCAAACAAGGATCTTACGAAATCGCTGACTACTTTCGGAACCCCGGGTTACATTGCACCAGAGCAGGCCGAGCGGACAGCCGACGACCTGAGCCCGGCCGCCGATGTTTACAGTCTCGGCGCGATTCTCTTCGACTTGCTGACTGGCCGCCCACCTTTTTTAGGCGCAAACGCGTTTTCCGTAATTCGGCAGGCGGCGGAGACGCCTGCACCGAAATTACGCTCGCTCGCACAATCGCGCGATCGAGATCTGGAAACCATTTGTGCACGCTGTCTCGAGCGTGATCCGAAGGCGCGTTACCAGTCCGCGGGAGATCTCGCGACTGATTTGGAGCGCTGGCTTGATGGCAGGCCGATCATCGCTCGGCCGGTCTCGGCTCCGGCGCGGATCTGGCGCTGGTCGCGTCGTAACCCCAAACTGGTTGGAACGGGCGTTGCCGGTCTCCTTTTAGGCGCGGCTGCGATCTGGTTATTTCACGGCGAACTCTTCCGAGCGTCGCAGTTTAATCCTCCAGAAAAAAGTATCGCGGTTGTACCATTCCTCGATCTTAGCCAGGCAAAAGATCAGGAATATTTCTGCGACGGCATAAGCGAGGAAATTCTTCACGCGCTGGCGAAGGTCGACGGGCTGCGCGTGGTTGGTCGCACGTCGTCATTTTCATTCAAAGGGAAGAGCGTGAACGCGAGTGAGGTTGGGAAAAAGCTAAACGTTGAGAATGTGCTTGAAGGAAGTTTGCGACGTGAGGGTAACCGCGTTCGTGTTACCGCCGAATTGATTAATGCACGTAGCGGTTTCCACCTTTGGACGGAAACTTACGACCGCGAACTGGGTGGCGTGTTTGCGCTGCAGGATGAAATAACTCGCTCAATTGTTGACGCGCTTAAGATCAAGCTCGCCGTTTCCCTTCCCGCCCAGCAACAACCTAACACCGAGGTATATGATCTTTATCTCCAAGGCCTCTTTTTCTCGAATAAGAGCAGCGAAGAGGATTTGCGGAGGGCGCTTAATTTCTTTCAGCGGGCCGTCGAGAAAGATCCGACATTTGCGCGTGCCTGGACTGGGGTCGCGAAGGTTTGGTATTTTCTGGCCGACATCTACGTAAAACCACTCGACGCTTACGCAACGTCAAAAGAAGCAGCTTTAAAGGCAATCGCGCTCGACGAGAAGGACGCTGAGGCGCATTGCTACCTGAGCGAAGCGAAACGGGTCCTCGACTGGGATCTTGACGGCCAGAACGCTGAGTTAAAGCGCGCGCTGCAACTCGACCCTAACTCGGCGCCGGCTCACTTCTTCTCGGCGCTGCTGCCGCTCTTCCGTGGCGAGTTGAAAGACGGCCTTCGACTTGTTCTCGAGGCCAAAGAGTTAGATCCGGTTTCGCCTATCACTAGCTACGTTGCCACTGCGGCCTACCTCGCGAACGACCAGATCGACAATGCAATTAGTGAGGGCCAGCGGACGTTGCAGCTCGATCCAAATTACTTTTATCTGGATTCGGATCTTGCCGCTGCGTACCGCGAGAAAGGCAACTTCGCCGAAGCGATCGCTCTCTACACCAAGGCCCAGGATGCGACGCATCTCCCCAGTAGCGGCCTTGCCATTACTTACAACCGGATGGGTCGCCAAATGGAGGCGCGAAATATTCTCGCTCAGCTTCTCCAAGCCAGGCAGAAGCGATATGTCTCGGCGCCTGTGATCGCCGCCGTTTACGTCGCCTTTGGCGACAAAGAAGAAGCTTTCCGCTGGCTCGAACGGGCATTTGCCGAACACTCTGGCATACTACAGTGGATCGCATTTCTTCCCGAATTTCGTCCGCTCCATTCCGATGTGCGTTTCCCTCATCTCTTGCGGCGAATCGGCGTCTCGAACAACTCAATTTTGGCGATCACGGAAACAACTCTAACGGGGACTGCCGATCCGAACGCCCAGAACCACTTCACGCTCAAGGTTGGAGTGAAACCACGACCAGGTACGCAGAATGGCCACACTGTCAGGATTAGTGTTTCCTTCACTGGCTTACCTCGGCGCGCGACTGGACCGATGCGACGCCGAAGTTCCTGGCAGCAACTTATGTGCGTCCAAAGAGCAAACCGGCTTCATCTGATGAACGAAGATACGGTGGATTCATTGTCCGTGTCTATTTCGACGGCCAGTTACAAGATTCGCGAGCGAGCCCGCCGGACCTGTTACCGCTATTCCCTGAAACTCAATCAGTCCCTTCGCCGAATGCGGCCCCGAACCTGCAACCATGACTGGAAGCATAGCAACAACACTAGAAGCTGTCTGATGAATTTGAAGCGTTGTAGCCACGGCGTTGTGTCGCCGTGCTGTCGTCTTAGGCAACAGCGCCGCAGCGCCCTCGACACAGCGAGGCGGCTACAGCATTTATAGGATGGCTTCTAGGCGCTGGAAAGGTTGTGATAGATCTCTTCGGACAATTCGCGGCCCACTCTACAAGAATGCGCAGAAGCTGGCCGACTGCGGCCTATGTCTCGCGATCATCGCGGTGGTCCTTTGTTCAGTTGATAGGACGCAGGCACAGGTACCCACGCCGACGCCGCAAACAGTGGGACAGCCGGGGGTGACAATCGAGGAGGTAATCGTCACTGGCTCAAACATTCCGACCGCGGAAGAGGTAACGCCACAACCGGTTTATCTCTTAAACAGGGACGAAATCTTCCGGCTCGGTGTGCGCAATGCCACTGACCTTGTTCAGAAGTTGCCCACCGTCACCGGACCGTCGATTAATGAAAACGTAAATACCCTCGGTAATGGCCAAACGGAAATCGATCTGCGTGGTCTTGGCCCCAAAGAAACTCTTGTCTTGCAGGATGGACGGCGTCTCGCGCCTAACGGTTTTGCCCGTTATACAGTCGCGCTCAATTCCTTTTTCGGTGGCACAGTCGACCTCAACATGTTTCCGATTGGGTTGATTGATCACATCGACGTTCTGGAGGACGGCGCTTCCGCCATTTACGGCGCTGACGCGGTCGCTGGTGTGTTTAACGTTTGGCTGATTCACAGATTTCAAAATCATGCCGAAGTTTACTTTAGCTATGGCAACACCAATCTCGGCGCCTCCAACGATCAGGCTGAAGAATTAGCTTACCTGCTCGGCGGCGTCGGTGATGACAAGACCGACATTGTTCTTTACGCTGAATGGTACAAACGCGACGCCATCTACAGTCGCGACCGCGACGTTACTTCCAACGCTGACTTTACCCGTTTAGGTGGTGGCGATGATCGGTCGGGCGACTTAGCCGGGCGCGTTGGAGATTTTGTTTACCAGCCACAGCTTAATAGCGGTGGACGTACTCCTACGCCGCACGCCTTTCCAAATGTAGAGAGCGATCCGCAATATGTGCCGCAGGATAGTCTTCCGCGGAAGCAACAGCTCTTTAACTTCGCCGCTCTCACACCGGCAATGGTTCCAGTGGATCGTGAATACCTCTACGGCTCGCTCGACCGCAAAATTTTGGGCCAATACCTGGAGTTTTTTGGTGATTTCAAGTACGTGCGGGGTTTCTGGGATGGCGCCCTTCCGCCGGCTTCATTTACGCCGGATGTATTCACGGACGCGACCCATCCATTCGGAATAAGCAGCGATGGCATTAGCGTGCCGATTCAAAATCCGTTCAATCCATTCATAGTCCCAGATTATACGTCGCCGGGCGGATTCGACCCAAAACGTCCCGACACCAAGGTTAGCGCTGCGCCCCCGGGGACCGGATTCACGACCGGCGTGCATTACGCTGGTTTGGAAGCAGGGTTGGTTACCGACAAGATTACCACCAACAATTTGGAGTTTACCGCCGGCCTGAGAGGTAATTTGGGTGAGTTCGGCGATTACTTTAAGACTTGGGACTGGGAAAGCGGGTTCCGTTATAGCGAAGATGATCGCACTGAGCGCTTGGGCGGAATCGTGAACAACAACGCATTACGCGCCGCGTTGCTCGACACCAATCCGGCAACCGCCTTCAACCCATTCGGCCTTAACCAGAACTCGCCGGCGGTAATCGATAAAGTTTTTGTCACGACCCATCGCTTCGGCAAGGCTTTACTGATCCTCGAAGATCTGAAGTTAAACGGTGACCTTTGGAATGTTCCAGCAGGTCCCATCGGGTTTGCAATCGGCGGTGAACACCGGACCGAGCACGCAACGGATCAGCCTGACCCGCTAACGGCTTCCGGACAAACAATTGGCCTGCCACCTCTCCGGTTTGGCGGCGCGCGCGCACCTGACTTCCTCCCAACCAATGGGAGCCGGGATGTCTGGTCCGTCTATTGGGAGGTTCGTGTCCCTGTCACGAGTCCCGTCTGGAACTGCCCTGGTCTTCACAGCTTGGAGTTAGGCTACCAGGAAAGATATGATAACTACAGCGACTTCGGTTCCACGGAAAAGCCCAAGTTCTTGTTTCGCTGGCAGCCAATCGATTCGTCGCTGACGTTGCGCGGGACTTATAGCGAAGCTTATCATGCTCCGACCATTTACGAATTGTATACTTCGCAAGCTCAGCGGGCCGTGCTTGTGGATGATCCAGCGACAGTGCTTCCCGGCGATCCGCTGGGGCGAACGCCTGGTACCCCGCTGACTCCGCCGGGCACTGCGATTAAAGAAACACTTGGCGGCAATCCGAACCTCCAGCCCGAGACGGCGTATGAATGGACCTACGGCATTGTTTGGACCCCGGCGAAATTGATCAAGGGACTCACGCTAAGCGCGGACTTTTACCACATCGATCTGCGCAACGCCATCGTCGATCGCGACGCCAACACCCTTCTGGCTAATAACTGGAACGGTCATACGGGGACCCTGCCCAACGGCGCTCCGACGGGTGGTCCAGTACCAGACCTGATTCAGCGCGATCCCGTTACCGGAGCGGTCCTGAGCGTAAATGCTGCCCTTCAGAACGTGAGCCGAATCATCACCGAAGGTCTGGATTACGAGGCTAGCTATCAACTGGATACCTCGATCTTCGGCCACGGCGACTTCGGAACATTCGCGTTCACCTTCAATGGCAACTACCTGGCTCGGTATGTACTGCAGGGGAACCCGGAGTCACGCAAACTTAATTTTGACAACCGGTTCATAGGACCAAGACTTGGCTCGCTCCCGCAAAACCGATGGTATGCGAGCGTGTTTTACGATCTCGGCGGTCTTGATGCTGGCGCGACCGTCCACTTCATTGGTCAGACGAGCGACAATAGTGATCCGGTTCGCAAAATCCGTGAATGGACAACACTGGATCTGGTGGTTAACTACACGTTTCGCCTCCCGCAGCCGGCTACCGAGCCAGTTCCCGGCTATACCAAGGACAGAGGTAACAACGCGGAGACGAAAAACGGTGAGGACAAAGATGTCATGCCGGTCTCTACCGCGGGTTACAATTCCGGTGGGTGGCGCGGATGGCTCAATAATACGACAATTACCGTTGGCATGAACAACGTGTTCGACCAGGATCCGCCGTTTGTTGCTGGCTACGTCGAAAACGGCTACGAAGCGTTTCTAAGAACTGCCGCCGCATCTGGAGATTTCTGTAGCCACGGCCCTGTGGGCCGTGCAGACGCGCCTCACAGAGGCGCGGCTACAGCGAAGCTGTGTCTTGCTCTCTTTCACAGCGGGATTTCTAACAGGAGGGAACAAAGGAAACGGAGGCCTTATTTGCTTTTCATCTCTGTTCTCTCCGTTCGCTCCTGTTGAAGCAAAGTATTTGGGAACTTCGCCTTTCGTTTCCTGTAGTGACTGGTGAAAGGAACACAAACACGATGAAAAAGATAATTACCAACAAAACATTCAATTACAGGTTTCCCGCGCTCAAGAGCCTGATCTTTTTATTAGTCTTTTACGCGATCGGTCCACAGAACCTGGCATGGGCTCAAGGGGAATTCGTTCTCCACGTTGTCGCGCCGCAGGCCACTGATCCGGCGATCGACCAGGCGCTGGACGACCACCTTGCCTGGCTCGACCCGACGGCGCCCACCAACCACAAGCTGTTCGTGTTCCTGCCGGGATTCTCGTTAACGCCCTCCGATTACCAGCTTGTCCAGCAGGAGGCCGCACGTCTCGGGTACCACGTCGTCGGCTTCATGTACGTGAATAGTGTTTTTTTAGTCGGGGCATGCGATGGCAGCCCCGATCCGAATTCCTGCTTTGAGGATGCGCAGTTCGAGATCGTGTATGGCAATGGGCTGGGGATCGACAGCCCCATTGTGGACGTGAACCAGCCGAATAGCATCATCAACCGGCTCACGAAGTTGCTCCAATACCTAGACGCCAACGACCCGACGGGGGGGTGGGCGGAGTTCCTGGCGGACGGCGCGCCGAAGTGGTCAAAGATCGCTGTCGGCGGGCACTCGCAGGGAGGGGGCAACGCGGTGATGATCGCCAAGTATAATGTCGTGGACCGCGTCGTGATGATCTCTGCGGTTACGGACGCAGCAACCAACTGGGTGTTGACCCACGTGACACCATCTGCGCGGTACTGGGGCCTGGCACACGAGGAAGAATTTTTTTTGCCGGCGATACTCGCATCATGGGCGTCGTTAGGTATCACTGCCTTGGGGCCAGTGGTGAC
>WNGQ01002862.1_pt1 | contig 35718 bp, 26 predicted proteins | sample 5407661 | NCBI WGS metagenome assembly WNGQ01 (sample SAMN13153382, study PRJNA577476) | soil metagenome | isolation source: 60 cm soil or saprolite under Garry oak tree replicate 2 | place: USA:California | collected 2016-06-15 | reverse complement strand
TCATACCGGAGTTGTACAAAGTGGGCGTCAATGCTTCCGTGCCACCGCAATTCCGCTGGTTCATGCGCAGGACGTGGAAGCCGCGATGGAAGGCCTTCTCCGCGATGCCGCGAACGTAGTTCGAATCGCTCGAACCCTCAAGACCGTGGACGACAACGATTACCGGCACGTCCTTGCGCTTCCCGGGTTGCCAGTGGCAATGCGCGAGCAAGCGCGATTCCGGATCGACTTGGAACTGCCGGGGTTCGGCGGGCGGGATATCGAACCGCCTCGGCACAAAAGCTGAAACGATGGTCATGATGTGGCCGTTTTTCAGCAGCGGGTGCGGTTCGAATGGCGGGATGACGAAATGCACATCGAGACTGTATTTCAGGGGGTTGATGCAAGCAAGACAAAGGCAGCCAGTGAGGTTTGCCTGAATATGATTTCCCGTATATTCCACAATACCTGTTTCTATATTTCATCGAAACTCAGGCAAGAACCAGCGCTATCTTATTGTTTGTAAATAGTTTATGTAGCCACCTCAATGGCATATAAAGTGCCTTGAGTATACGCACCTATGTGTTTGGCTCGGGCTCAATTTCAGGGTTGGGTTCGATTTATGAATAGTTGGCTCATCTTCGACGGCACTTACCAAGGGTTGAGTTAGAGAGTCCTTCCGGGGATTCCATGGGGGCGTGTTGCGGTGTTTTTAACAGCGGCTCTTTTTCAGCCTGGGTTCTCCAACTCAATCGAGCTCGAAGACAAGGCGACGGCCCATTCGGCAGGTAGGTGAAACAAGGGAGTGATCGCAGCTTAGCTGCATCAGGGGGGGAATTGAAAAATGAGAAAGCTTGCTTACTTGTTTTTGGTTGGAGTTCTTCTTCTTAGTGTGGGCAGCGGCAACGCATTGGCCCAGGCGACCGCGAGCGGCACGATTCAGGGGACGGTCACTGATAAGTCTGGAGGCGTGGTTTCGGGCGCCCAGGTCGTGGCGAAAAGCAAAGCAACAGACGGCGTTCGAACAGCAACCACCAGTGACACCGGTTATTACCGGTTTGAATTGCTGCCCGTGGGTATTTATACGGTGACAGTGAGTAAGACGGGATTCGCCGGCGTTGCGGAAACTATCGAAATCTTGATCGGACAAACAGCCACCGTAAACGTGGAGCTAAAAACCGGCGCCATGTCCGAAGTAATCGAAGTAACCAGCGAAGCGCCAGTTCTCGATCTAGCGAAAACAGACGTGAGCCAGAACATTACGCCCAAAGAAGTCCAAGAGTTGCCGATGGTCGGACGTGACGTTGCGAACCTCGCTTACTTGGCTCCCGGGGTGAAGCCCGCTGACTCTTACGACCCCACAAAAAACCGCTATGCCATTCTTTCCGTCAACGGAGACGGTGGCCGCAACGTCAACGTCACCGTCAATGGGGTGGATAACAAGGACAACACCGTTGGCGGGCCCGTGATGCAGCTTCCCTTGGAAGCCGTCCAAGAATTTGTGATCAGCACACAGCGTTTTTCGGCCGTAAATGGCCGGTCTGAAGGCGCTGCCATTAACATGATCACGAAGTCGGGCACGAACCTCTACCACGGTTCGATCTTCGGGTACTTCCGTGACACCAATCTGAACACGGACGAAAAGGATCCCACTGGCAAGGGCGGCACTACTTCCTCTCACCCGGACTACACTCGCCAGCAGTTCGGCGGATCCATTGGCGGGCCCTTCCTGAAGGACAAACTCTTCGGCTTCGCTGCCATCGAACGCGAACGTGAACACCAGGCTCAGACCGTGGACCTGACATCTTTCAATGAGCTTACCGTAGCAAAGGCGAACGGTTTCGCGGATCAACCCTCGCCGACCATTGCGCGTCCCTTTTTTGAATGGCGCTACAACGGCCGCCTCGATTGGGTGATCAACAGCAAGAACAGCGCTTACCTCAGCTACACTTCGCAGGTCAACGACAGCCTGAATGACCAGTCGGACGCTACCTTCGACCTGACCGAAGGCAACTTCACGAGGAACCATCTGATCGTGGGCAATTTTACGTTGAGCTCGAATCTCTCCAATACCACCATTAACCAGTTCACGCTGGGCTATCAGTATTGGAACAACCTCATTGACAGCAACCTCCGTGCTCCTAACATCATATTCCCAAACGCTTCGTTCGGCACCAATACCAACGTTCCTCAACAGTCCTTCCAGAAGAAATGGCAGTTCAAGGATGACATTTCAAAAACCGTTGGCCGCCACACTTTCGAAGTAGGCGTGGACTTCATCAACAACCCCGTCGAGGGCGGCTTTTTTGAATTCAATCCCACGCTTCTAATTCGCTTTGCAGCCAACCCCAGCGTGATCGTGGCAAATGCCAATAACGCCTATCCGCAGGGGTTCGCTACTCCAGGCCTAGTTACCGAAATGTCCATCGCCAACGGCAACCCGTTCTTCCTCGTGGCCACCAAGCAGCTCGGTTTCTACGGACAGGACAATTGGAAAGTCAACAACCGCCTGACGCTAAACCTTGGGCTTCGTTGGGACAAGGATTTCAACATGATCGGTGGGGCAGATATCAAGAACAGCCGCACCTACCAGGAGTTGGTGGCGCTCAACAGCCCGATCTCCAATCCCTTGGTCAGCAAGATCGCCAAAGACGATAACAAAGACTTCAGCCCGCGCGTCGGCTTCGCCTACGATTTGACCGGCCGGAGCAAGCATGTGATTCGTGGAGGCTATGGTCTCTACTTCGGAAATGTGTTCCAAAACATCCCGTTGTTCATGGAGCAGCAGGCCAACGCGACTATCTTTCAGACTTTATTCGACATCACAGACCCCGTCAAAGACACCGTACCGGGAACTAACATACCACTGGGCCAATGGCGTTGCTGCGGACCTCCGAATGGAGACCCCATGCCCACGATTGCGCCTCCGTCCTCGCAGCTCAACCCGGGCAGCATAGGCCGCCTGATGGCCCCCAACTATCGGAACCCAGTGACCGAGGAATTCAATGGTGGCTATAGCTGGGCGCTAAATTCAAATACTGCGTTTGAGGCGGAGTACACGCACGTGCTCGGCTTGCACGGGAACAAGACCATCAACATCGATCAGAAAGTGCCGGTGAATGGAGCCTGCTGCACTCGACCGCTCGATACGGCGTTTGCCGCCTCGAACCCGCCGCTGCCGGAACTTGGGACCGTTCGTGTCGATGAGTCCATTAACCGGGAGCACTACGATGGGGTGAATTTCAGCTTCCGCCAGCGAATGAGCCATCGCTTTCAGCTCGCTGCGAACTATACGCTGGCCTGGGCATACTCTTACGGCGGCGGAGGCGGTTCCTTCCGCAACTACCCCAGGCTCTCGACGAATCCGTTTGCCAGCTACGAGTGGGGTCCGTCTCCCAACGATGAACGGAACCACTTGACTGTGAGCGGCATTGTCGACCTGCCGAAGGGCCTTCAGCTCTCGCCGATCCTCCAGTTTGGTTCGGCGCGACCGTACAACCTGACCAACTCCTCCAACACGCTAAACACCGGCGGCGGTACGGGCACTGCCGTAGTGGTTCCAACCAACGCTCCCACGAATTGGTTCGCATTCGCAGGGAACAACGCAGGGGCCCAGAATTGCTTCTATGGGCTCAACGGTGTCACCCAAGGCTGCACTATAGCTAAGTACGACCCGCTTCGCGGCGATCCGTTCTTCGAACTCGATATGCGCTTGGCAAAGAATATCAAGTTTGGCGATCGCATGAACCTCCACTTGCTCGCGCAGGCGTTCAACCTCACGAATCGCGCCAACTACGGCAACAATTTTGGCAATAGCATCGCCTCTGCTTCTACGTTTGGTCATCCGGTTGGCTTCATTGCCCCGGCCAGCACCATTATTCCTCACGCATTGTGGGGTGAATTGGGAGCGCGGTTTACCTTCTAACAGACTCAAGACCTCGGGCTTCAATAACAGGGGGCTGGCCTTTGCGGGCCAGCCCTCTTTCCTTTTGTGGGGTCGTTGGGACGCAGGGACCGATTGAAAATTTTCGATTGGGCAATAGTGCCGCTTTCGCCAATTGTTTTCCCCTGGAAATTGGAGGATGCTGGTGCGAATGACGAGGCGAACAGCGCCTCGGTGGATGGATCAGCATGCACTGGTGGATGTTGATTCCGATTGCGGCAGTCATTGGCATTTCCCTCTACGGGCTGTTCCGCTGGGTCTCCGGGGCTCCGGAGATCGACGCGGAAAACGCCAGAGAGGATTTTCACGCTGAGCAGGATTGGCGGGGCTTGCACCGCTCGGGGATCGACGCGGCCCCGCACCGGCAGCAATGATCGTGTCGCGCGCCCGCTTCATTTCCCACGGTTTTTTGGCGTAAACCCTCACAAAGAATCCGCCACGCAACCTTCGTAGAATCAATGGATTAGGTTAAGGTGAGGTAGGCCATTCCCGGTTATCCTAGACGTTAACTGTCCCTTGGGAGTGCATCGGATGTACTATTGGCGGCTCCCACCCTTTCTCCCAAACTTGCCACAGGCCAAATCCCCGTTTCGGGACATTGCAGGAGGGTGCGATGGGTAAGTTTTCTCGGACTTGGCAACTGGTCAAGCAGAGCTTTGTTATTCTGCGCTCCGACAAGCAGCTCATGCTGTTTCCCATCCTTTCGGCGATCAGTTGCCTGATTGTTACGGCGGTTATCGCCACGGGCGGGACGCTGCTGATGATGCCTTCGATTGCCACGGCAGCCGCCAGTGGCGAACGGTTTCAACCGAACCATTCGCCGATGTTCCTGGTTGGCATGTTCACACTGTACGGTTGCCGCCACCGTGGGCATGATTCTGCGCACTCTGGAAGAGCGGATGGGCTTGCTCGGCCGCCTCGTTATGCGCATTATCGGCATCGCCTGGGCGCTGGCATGCTACTTTGTCGTGCCCGTGCTGGCGTTTGAAGACCTGACGCCGGTCGCCGCGGTCAAGCGCTCCTCCAAGCTCTTCCGCGACACCTGGGGCGAAAAGGTCATCGGCGGCTTGAGCTTCAGCCTCGTATCTCTCGTGCTGATGCTTCCAGGCTTTGGCTTGTGGTTTGCAGCCATTGTGCTTGGTGGCGTCAAAGGCTTGCTCGCCGGCTTTGCCTTGTTGATCTTGTACATCCTGATGCTGTCGGTGATGATGTCGGCGGTGCAGGGCATTTTCAACGCGGCGCTGTATCGTTACGCCTGCTTCAAGCAGGTGCCTGCGGCGTTCGATGCGGACCTGGTCAAGTCGGCCTGGACCGCAAAGACCTAACAGAACCAGTCACAGACCTAAGAGTAGAGTGGGTTTCGTGGGCCCTCCCGGCAGCTCCCGTTCTACTCGATCTACCTGAAACGCGCGCGGCGCTCGGTACGTCTCATGGCCAAGCGCGCGTGTTGGCTGCTTATCGAAGTGGCCAGGCAAGACGCGGAGAAGCTCTAACCCCTAGAGCATCCTGTCGTCGGCTTGGCCACTATTTTTTTTGCAATTCATAATTCCACTGCGCAGCCTGGAAAGCGTACAATCGTCATCCAAATACTGGATTTCGTCGGTGGAACCTCGAGATGATTCGTCTTCTCAAAGAAGGAGTTTTTGGTGGCAATGGCAACCTGGCGGTTGCGACGCTGGGTCCGCTGGAATTGGAATTGATGCAGATTCTATGGTCACACGGCGAAAGCAACGTCCGCGAGGTTGTTTTCCGGCTCAATCGATCGCTCGCGTACACCACGGTGATGACCACGCTTGACCGTCTTTATAAAAAGGGTTTTCTCGACCGCCGCATGCCTGATCGCGCTTTTGTTTACTCGCCGCGGTTCTCCCGGGAGGAATGGGAACGCCAGCGGGCAGAAAGCGTTGTCGCCGGATGGCTTGCAGGTTCGCGGCCGTCGCGCGAGCTATTGTTCTCTTCGTTCCTCGACGCCGTCGGGGAACATGACGTCACGCTCCTTGACGAACTGGAGAAGAAGATTCGCAGGAAGCGCCGCGAAATGCGGCGGCGGGAGCGCTCATGAACGCGGCCTACTTGTTTCGAATGGTATGCCTGAGCCTTGCCTCGTTCTTCCTGGTGAACGGCGTTGCGGGTGCGGCAACAGCGCTCTTTTCGAGTGCGGCGATTCGAATCGCCGAAGCGATGCGGCCGCGGTCCGCCGCGCGCTTTCTGTTTATTCTGCGAATGCTTCCCTCGGTTCTCGGGATGACGGTGGTGCTTGGTCTTTGCGTGCCCAGTTACCTTTGGCTCGAACCACAGATTGCTTCGGAACGCGTGGGTTTTGCGTGCCTGCTGCTGGCGGCGCTCGCAGTGGGGGCGTGTTCCCACTCTCTAGTGCGGACGGCGCGCGCTATCGGTACATCGGCGCGCCTCCGAAAAGAGTGGTTGCATACAGAGAACGAAGCGTTGCCGACGAAGGAAGAATCACAGGCGGTGGTGGATGAAGAGGCCATGGTTGTTGAGAAAAGAGAACCGCTCCTGGCGCTGAGCGGCATCTTCAGCCCGCGCATGGTCATTTCTCGCGGCGTGCTGGCAGAGCTGTCGAGAGAGCAAGTGGACCTCGCCGTTCGGCATGAAATAGCGCACCGCGAGTCGCACGACAACCTGAAGCGGCTCTTCCTTGTTCTCAGTCCGGAGTTCTTTCCTTTCGTAGATGGCTTCGCCACACTTGAAAAGACTTGGGCAAGATTCTCCGAGTGGGCCGCGGATGACGAAGCGGTGCAAGGAGATTCTCAGCGTGCCCTTTCTCTCGCGACAGCTCTTTTGCGAGTTGCACGAATGGGCGCGCGGCCAAGGCTCTCGGTTCTGCAGACTTCTTTGCTCCCTGAGGATCACGATCTTTCCACGCGCGTGGATCGTTTGCTGTGCGTGGAGCCCCTTCCCATGGAGAAGGTTTCCCCTTCAAATTCTCCCGCCATCGTCCGCGGTCTATGCTTTGTCGCTTGCGTCCTGGCATTGGCAAGCATCCCCGCCACTCTCTCCTCCGTGCATCGTCTGTTGGAGCTTTTCCTCCGTTAGGTGAAGCGGCCGTTGATTCTCGGCAGTTGCAGAATGATGGCCTCAGGCGAACGAGCTACGACCTGTGGTAGTAGACGCTCCCATTCCATAGCCTATCTGTGATCATGATCATTCGCCTGTGCCAATTCACATCGCGGTGCCGAGCAGTGTTCTTACTCAGCACAATTCTTGCCTTGTTTCCTACAACTCTAGGGGCCCAAAACCCTCTCGGTGCTCTTCGTGGAACGGTGCAGGACGCGAGCGGTGGCCGCGTACCTGCTGCGAGAGTTGTGGTTACGGCGGCCAACTCAGCGATCCAACGCGAGGCCAAATCAGACGAGCGCGGCGAATTTCTCATCGATGATTTGCCGCCGGGTTCCTACCACGTAACCGTGCAAGCCAACGGGTTTGCCGACTCAAGTTTGGAGGTAAAGATCGCCGTCAGTTCGGTTCGCGAAATCGCAGTTACATTAAAATTGCCGGCATTAAAGCAAGAGACCATCACTCTGGACGGTGGGGAGTCCATAACCACGCAACCCATCGATACAGAAAGCGCGGTGCACCAGACGATCATCACCTCTCAGGACCTCAACACCATTCCTCTTCCCGCTCGTAGTTTCGCCAATATCGCTTACATGGCGCCTGGAACGGAACCGGTTGAGCCCTCCGATCCCACGAAAGCGCGCATCACTGCGGTTTCCACGGGCGGCAGTTCGGGCTTGAACAACGATCTTTCCGTGGATGGCGCCGACAACACCGACGATTGGATCGGCGGTTTTCTGCAAAACTATTCTCCAGAAGCGATTCAGGAATTTGCCGTCGCCACCGCGCAGGAAACTGCGGAGGTAGGCCACACCACGACAGCCGCGGTTGTCATTTCCACGAAGCGCGGCACCAATGAGTGGCACGGCGACGAAGCTTTCTACGAACGCGATGCTTCCCTGAATGCGCGCTTCCCGATTGATAATCCCGCGCCCAACCCAAAGCAGCCCTTCTCGCGGCAGAATTACGTGGGAACGTTGGGAGGTCCCATCGCGCGAGACAAACTCTGGGTTTTCGGCTCACTGGAATACGTGCACGAAAACGCCAGCATCGCCTACAGCCCAAACAGCCTTACGGAATTCAACGCGCTCTCGCAGCTCGCGCAGCAGGGGCTCATCACCGTGAACGGAACAACCGTGACCTCAATTCCCGTTCCGAACAATGCGCCGGTCCCTTTCCGCGATTATCTCGGCATGATGCGGTTTGATTGGGCGCAATCGCAGCGTTCGAACTGGTTCTTGCGCTTGTCCTTCGACACGTACACGACGCTCAACGCCTTGGTGCAGCAAGCCACGCTTCCTTCGACCGGCGCGACCATGCACAACAACTATCTGAGTCTCGTGGCCAGCAATGTCTTCACTTTTGGGCCATCCTGGGTTGGTTCGTTCCTTTTCGGCGGCAGCGGCCTGCATCTTACGCAGTCGCGCAATTCAAATCTTGGCTTCGCATTGGCTTTTCCTTTCAGCACAACAGCGAGCACGATTTCCGGGTTCGAAACCTTTGGCGACCAGCAATTTGTCACGGGGATTACGGCGTTTCCCGTTTTGCGAAATCAGGAGAAATATCAGTTCCGCTATGATTTGAGCCGCGTTGCAGGCAAGCACGCGGTGCGCTTCGGAGTGAACTTCATTCACGAGCCTGTGATGAGCGGCGCGCTAGCGGCAAACCAGGAAACGGTGGTCACGTTTCCGCAAGACCCTACGTTTTATTTGACCAATCAGGCGCAGTTCCAGGCGGACCTCGCTTCTGGAAGGCAGGCGACGGGCCCGAGCGATGGCAGCTTTTCTCAAAATGTTCAGAGGCTTGGCCTCTACGCGCAGGATTCCTGGCGCGCCACGAAACAACTCACCATCAATTATGGGTTGCGCTACGACACGACCTACGGGCTCTTCATCGCCTCTGGCCGCAATCAAAGCGTGAATCCCGCACTCCCTGGCAATGGGATCATCTCCGGAATACCACATGACTACCGGAAAGCGTTTGCACCGCGGCTAGGCGTGGCCTACGCGCTGGGCGAATCCGGAAAAACTGCTCTACGCAGCGGCGCTGGACTCTATTTTGCTGACCTCGCGCAGAATGGCTGGGTGGAAGCGTTCACTGCCGTCAATCGAGGCAATCTCGCCAATGGCACAAGTCCGCCCTCCCTTATCGATCCAAATTACAAGACTCCTTACGCTTTGCATGCCACCGCCGGAATCCAGCACGCTTTCAATGCCAATTGGACACTGAGTGCCGACTACACGCTGGAAACCGGCATGCGCGGCTACCGGCGCTACGATTACCCGAACGTCTCCATCTTTCGCACGGACAACCGCTCCAGCTACAAGGCGCTCATGTTCCATTTACAGGGGAATATCGCGAACAGGCTGAATCTCGTGGCCAATTATACTCTTGCCAGCGCAAAAACATGGGGCTGCCAGATTGGCGAGTTGTTTGATTATGTCAACGGAGTGTGCGACCCGTTCAATCCCTTTGCGCCGGGCGACTACGGACCCTCTGGTGAAGATGTGCGGAATCGCGGCGTGATTATCGGCACAGTGCATGCGCCAGCAGGATTCGAAGTCTCTTGGCTGTTCCAGGCGGAAAGCGCGCGGCCGATTACTTTGATTACACCTGCTACCGGCGATCGCGCGGTCATCAACGGCGTGGAAACTTCGCTCGATGAATTTCGCGGCGCGCCGTATATCCAGATGGATATGCGGGTCAGCCGCCCGATCAAGTTTGGAGATCGCTGGACGGTTTCCCCGTTCGCGGAATTCTTCAATCTTTTCAATCGCAACAACCCGGGAAACAACTATATCCCCGACATCAGCGCGATTCCGACGCCGGTGAACGACATTGCGAATGTCACCTCGGTTTGCTTGGATCCCCCGGCTTGCACACAGAATCGTCCGGTAACCAGCGGCAACCAGTTGCTCTTTCCGGCGGGCGCGCTAGGCGACTTCTTCGGCCCCGGCACCACCGTGGGCATTCCCTTGGCCGCTCAGATTGGGCTCAAACTTACCTTCTAGGAACGGGTCAGACTTCAACCCGTTTCTTTTCGCGCGGACTGCTGAACAGGCCTCAACCGTGTCCTCTCTGATAGCGAACTGTTATGCTTGAGGGGAATCAAACGAGGAATTAGCCCGAACCATGTTTGAGAATCTGACAGAGAAACTGCAACGGGCCTTCAAGAACCTGCGCGGGCAGGGAAAGCTCACCGAAGAGCACTTGGACGCGGCGCTAACCGAAATCCGTGAAGCTTTGCTCGAAGGCGACGTCAATGTGGGCGTGGCCGACGAACTGCTGGCCAACATCCGCAAGCAGGCTATCGGCAGCGAAGTGATGCTGCAACTTTCGCCGGACCAGCAAGTCGTCAAAGTGGTGCGCGACGAGTTGACAGCGTTGTTGGGAAAGCACGCGAAGCCGCTCTTCGCGTCGCGGCCGCCTTCGGTGTGGATGATCGTCGGTCTGCAAGGCTCCGGCAAAACAACGACTACGGGAAAACTGGCGAAATGGCTTTCGCTGCATGGACACCGCCCTATCGTCGTGTCCACGGACGTGTATCGCCCTGCCGCACGCGAACAGCTGAGCCAAGTGGCCAAGGCGATTGGCACAGCGATCTGGCCGGGCGCCGGGACGGACAAGCCCCTCGAAATCGTCAAAGGAGCCATCAAAGAAGCGAAGCTTTCGGCTAGCGACGTGGTTCTAGTCGACACCGCGGGCCGCTTGCACATTGACCACGAGTTGATGAACGAGCTGGGCACGCTGAAGAAAGAGCTGCAGCCCAGTGAGATTTTGTTCATCGCAGACGCGATGATTGGCCAAGACGCGGTTCGTTCCGCCGGTGAGTTTCACAAGCGGCTGGGCCTTACCGGAGTGATTCTGACCAAGCTCGACGGCGACGCGCGTGGCGGCGCAGCTCTCAGCATTGCCAGAGTTTCCGGGGCGCCAGTAAAGTTCGTGGGCCTCGGCGAAAAATACGACGCGCTGGAGGGATTTTATCCGGAGCGCATTGTTTCGCGCGTCCTGGGGATGGGTGACATTCTGTCGTTGATTGAGCGCGCCGAACTGGCTGTTGATCGCAAAGCGGCGGAAGAGCTGGAGCGCAAGCTCCGCAAGTCGGAATTTACGCTTGAGGATTTTCGGGATCAGCTCCGGCAGGTGCGCAAAATGGGCCCGCTCGAACAGATTGTGGACATGTTGCCCAAAATGGGGCCGCTTGCGAATCTGCCCAAAGACGCCAGCGTAGACGAAAAAAAGCTTACGCAAGTGGAAGCGATTATTAACTCGATGACCAACGAAGAGCGGCGCGATCACAACGTCATTGACGGCAAGCGCCGCAAGCGCATCGCGAAAGGCAGCGGCACCACCGTGCAGGACGTCAATACGGTCCTCAAGCAGTACCTTCAAATGCGCACAATGATGAAGCAATACGGCGGAGTGATGGCGCGCAGCAAAATGAAAGGCCTCGGCAAGCTTTCGGGATTGTCGTGAACTAAAAAAAACTGTCAGTCGACAGCGCTTTCAAAGGTTGGCGGAAAAGAGCACGTCCGCCACTTGCAGCGACAGTTTTTCGGGATCGAGGTCCGTGCGATTGGACAGGATAATGACGGTGAGATGATCGCTGAGAAAGCGCTCGATCACCGTGCGGAAGCCCATTGTGCTTCCCGTATGCCACATGCGCCGGTGGCCATTGTAGGGATCTAAGAACCAACCAAAGCCGTAGGAAACCGGCTTGCCGGGATGGAGATTGTCGTCGTTGGGCTCTCGGGGCCAGTGTGGTTCCGAGCTGTCGTTGAGTTTCACCAGGGTTAGGGCGGGCTTCATTTCTTTTTCGTTGAGCAGGGTGTAATTCCACAGGGCATTGTCCCATTTGGCAAGATCTTCAAGGTTGGAATAGATGCCGCCGTCGCCAAGCGTTGCCGAAGTGGAACTCTGGTCCGTTTCTTTGAGCGCGCCGTTTTCCATCGAGTGGCCGAATGCGCGATTCACCACCTCGTTTTTTCCTTTTTGGTAGACGATCGTGTGGGCCATTTTCAGCCGGTTGAAAATGCGCTCGCGCAAAAAATCGCCGTAGGGTTTTCCCGATGCTTTGGCGACGATCAGGCCCAGAACGACATAACCGGAATTGCTGTAGGACCAGCTTGTTCCCGGCGCGAATTTTCCGGTTTCTTCCTTCTTCAGCAATTCCAAAACTTCGGCGTCTTGAATCTGTTTTTCCGGCGACCACAAAGGCCCATTTGCCTTTTCCGCCGCTTCCATCAAGTCTTCATAATCGGGCAAACCGGAAACGTGACTCAGAAGGTTCCGAATGGTGATCGTTTTTCCGTAGTCAGGAAAATCAGGGAAGATTTCTGTCAGCGTTTCGTCGTAGCGGAGTTTGCCGTCGTGCACCAGAAGCATGATGGCCATCGCCGTGAATTGCTTGGTAAAGGAAGCCAGGCGGAAATTCGCTTGCGCGTCGATTCTTGATTTTGTGCGGAGATCGCGCACGCCGTAGCCACGCTCGAAGACGATTTTGCCATTCTGTCGTACCAACACCACTAGGCCGGGCAAATCCGGGGAGGTCAAGTCGGAGAAAAGGGCATCGATTTTCTTCTCCAATGAACTTTCAGACGATTGTGCCTGCAACTGGCTTGGCGCGCCCAACGCGAGGATAACTAGAGCAAAGCGAGAGAAAATCCGGGCCACTGGGCCTCCTTGAACAAGCCGAAGGATATCACGTGACCATCATCACTACTCCTTTTTCCCGTTGAACTGTTTGCTCGCCTTTGGTGCGTACAGTTTTCGCTACAGGGCGCCCTTTTAGGGCTCCTATTGCGCCAACCTACCTTTATTCTATTGATGGGACTTCAGAACACACGACTCGCTTCCGGCAATCAGGAATACGGCCATGACAAGCAAACTGAAAATTTGGTCTCCTGCGCTTATCTCTATTTTCATTCTTGCCCCGGCCAGCCTGTTCTGCAGGCCAATTCCCCAAGGGAATCGGCAGGGAGCCCCTCCGGCGAATTACCCGGCTCAGGCGCAGGTCATACTTGCGCCCGCGCCAATTCAGATGGGAAAGCTTCCGCCACAGGAACCGCTGCCGTCCGATGCGCGAAAACCGGACCAGATTTTACGCGTAGGGCACACGCAATCCGTGCAAGCACTGGCGTTCAGCCCGGATGGGAAATGGCTGGCTTCCGGGGGCTACGACAAATCGATTATCGTGTGGAATCTCTCTTCGGGCCGCGAGGAGTTTCACCTTGGTGGGCTCCCTGTTCCCCTTTCTCCTGTTGATGCTCCGTCGCAATCCTTAAACAAACAAGCCATCAGCGGCCTGGCTTTTAACCCGGATGGAACGCGCCTGGTATCGGCGGAAGTTTCTGGCACAGTGAAGGTCTGGAATCTGCACACGCGAAAGACACTCTTTACCATCCATCCGCCGCGCGTTCATTACTATGGAGGAACAATCACCTTCAGCGCTGACGGAAAATCGTTGCTCGTTCCGGTCGAGAAGCGCGGGGCAAATAAGACAGAGACGGCGATAGGTTTCTACGACGCAGAAACCGGAAAGAGCATACGGACAATTCCAACCAATTGGGACTTCGTGTCCGCGATTGTCCCAACCAAAGATGGACGGTTGATTGCGGCAGGTACGGTGGGCGCAGACGATGACGACGATCCCTCGGGCTCGGTGCAGGTCTTTGATATGGCCTCCGGCGAAGCGCAGAGGACCTATCCGGTTGTCGTTTCGGCAATCAGTCCCGATGGACGATGGATGTCGAGCTTCGAAAGCACCGGGATTTTCCATCCTGTATTGTGGAATTTGAGCGACGGTAAACGCGTCCACGACTTTACGCCGACGAATGCGAGCCGCGTCATTTTCCGGCCGGATGGCCAGGAGGTGGCGGTTACCCACGGCGACTCCGAAGCGATCGACTTTGTCTCTACTTCTTCGGGGAAGGTTACCAAGTCATTGCCCGGGGGCGGTTACGGACTGGGAACTGCAGTGTACAGTGCGGACGGGAGGCTGCTGGCAGCGGGATCGTATTCCTTCGGTACGATCAAGGTATGGGACCTGGCCAGCTTGAAGGAGAGAGTGACTCTCTACGGGCAGAGTCCGGTGCAAAGCGTGACGTTCAGCCCGGATGGTAAGCTGCTGGCCGCTACTTCCGGCGAGCTGCGAGTATGGGACGTTGCAAACGGGACAGAAGTAGCCACATTGACGGATGCTCCGGTAAATAAGGCTGTCTTCAGCGCGGACGGGAAATGGCTGGCAGCTAATCCTGGGGGCCAGTTTGCTGGATACGCGGCCAAGGTTTGGAGCACAACCACCTGGAACGAAGTGGCTACCCTGCCCAAAGAAAAGGGTTTTCCAGCCTTCTGGCTGGCGTTCAGTGATGCAAAGTCCTCACCACCCAAAATGGGCAACGTCCAGTCATTGCAGATCGCCACGGGTGAAGAATCGCATACACTGTGGGGATCTTTTCAGGCGATGGCCATCAGCCCCGACGGCAGGTGGCTCGCGCAAGCCGCTGGAATGCCCCTCGGCAACGTGGAGATCTGGGACGCTACTACAGGACAGAAGCTGCAGAGCATTCCTGCGCATAAGTTGGCCGTGGTCAAACTATCGTTTAGCCGAGACGGGCGCTGGTTGGTTACTGTGGGACAGGACAGCAACCCAATGATGGTGCAAGGGCAACCAGGTGTAATGATTGGCTACCCGCGTGTTTCGGTATGGGATACAGCAACGTGGAAGCTGCAATTCTCGGTCGAGTTTCCAAGCAGGGGAGCGCCGGGAGTCGACACTTCCGCCGACGGGCGGTTGTTAGCGGTCTCAAAAGGAGGAGGCGCAACGCAGTTATTCGATCTGGAGCAGAAGAAGCCTGTTGTCACCTTTAATTCGCTGGATGCCTTGCCTGGAAGCGTGGCGTTTAGCCCGGATGGCACGGTCGTAGTTCAGGGGGCACGGGAGGGGGTTCGGCTGTGGAGGCTCCCTGCCACTAGGGCCGCCTCGAACTAATTCCTGGCGGGCTTCTCAATTCCTCGTCTCCCTTGGTTGAAGCAAGATGTCCCAAGCTACAATTCGCTCGACGTTTACCCCTCAGTTGCGTTAGAGTTTAGAGACGAACCCGGATGGATACTAAACACGGCCAGCAGATGGCCAGAATTGAGGGTAGTGATGATTTTGGGGGAACGGCTGCGCACGGTGCGGGAGCAGAAGGATTTATCGCAAGGGGACATTGAGAAGCGCTCAGGTCTCCTGCGTTGTTACATTTCTCGAGTGGAAAACGGACACACTGTGCCGGCAGTGGAAACGCTGGAGAAACTTGCGCGCGCCTTGGAAGTCCCGATGTATGAACTGTTGTATGAGGGCGAAGAGCCACCCAAACCCCAGATGACCGGAGGAAAAGCGGGCCAGAAATTGTGGGGCGCATCCGGAAAAGACGCACGTTATTTGAGGAAGCTGCAGCAATGTCTCTCCCGCATGAACGAAGAAGATAGAAATCTGCTTCTATTCACAGTAGCGAAAATGAGCAAGTCCAAGAAGCGTGAAAAGGTCCAGTAAGAGAGCCCCGTCTCCCAACGCTCCATTGCACTCGCGGCGACCAGGCCCTGAGGACAATCAGTTGCGCCAGCCTTCGGATTCCTGAATCTGCCGAATCATTTCGTCGTAGGACTGCATGGCCTCATCCACAATCGGCTTGGCGGTTTCAATTGCAGAGCGCAGGTTCTTCTTATAGTGGACCATTTCTCCTCGGTCATGCAGGAAGGTTCGCCGTATGGCTGCGACATCGGTCATCAAGGCGCTCAAAGTAGCATGCAAAGCCCGCACTTGCTTGACGGTGGACAGCAGCAACTCGTGAACATTTTGAGCTTGATGGATTTCATGGGCCGGGTTGAGCATGACGTTCTCCTTGTGTGCACTGCTTTCTTGAATTTGCGGATCGGGGGCTCTGTAGTGAGCTTATGAGCTTCGTGAACGAGCAGAGGGTTTGGAGTAGGAATCCACGCGGAATGGCCGGAATTCTCGGTAAAACCAGGAATCGCACTGGAACAACCGAATGAGGAAAGAGAATTCAGGCGGCCAAGGCTGCCCGAGAGAGAATAAAAGACAGTAACTCTCCAAGTAAATTGAAGCGTCGAAACCACATTGACCCCGCGTTGCGGCGCATCATTGACCTATGACACGGGTGGGGCAATGCCATAATCCACTTACGTAAGAACCCTTACAGGGCTTGGTGTCTTCGCGGAAAACAAGCTCAGGGTCGCTTTTCAGATACTTGACATCTGGCGGTATTAAGCACTAACGTACGTAGTATTAGCTACAGTATTGTACGAGTTATCTTCGTCCGACTTTATCCGCCCCGTGGGATAACTCGATCAGAAGTCACTCGGACAACTAGCTGTTGAGGAACGAGGGGGATGCTATGAACGCGTTCCAAGCTCTCTTCTGCTCCGAAAGTTTGCTTCCTCATGGTTTCTGCTACTTGTGGAACCCCCTGCTTATCTGGCTCCATGGCCTGTCTGACAGCCTTATCGCAATGGCGTACTTCTCCATTCCTCCTACTTTGATTTATCTGATCAGGAGAAAGAGAAGCATTCCATTCGATTGGATGTTTGTTTGCTTTGGATGCTTTATCGCCGCCTGCGGGGCTACACACCTCATGGAAGTGGTGACCCTTTGGACTCCCGTGTATTGGATTTCGGGGGGAGTAAAAGTCATCACTGCCTTTGCCTCCGTGCCCACCGCGATTTTGCTGGCGCGAGCCGTCCCTCAAATTCTCGAGATGCCCACGGCCGAAGAAATGCGCGTGGCGAATGAGGAGTTGAAGACGCAAGCACGCATATTACGGGAACAAGCGGCGCTCCTGGATCTTTGCCAAGATGCGATTCTCGTTCAGGCCGTAAACGGAGAAATCCTGCTATGGAACCAAGGGGCGGAGCATGTCTACGGATGGACAAAGCCCGAAGCCATTGGCGAGAACTCCCACGAGTTGCTGAGAACAAGCTTCTCGCTGCCATTGAGCGAAATCATAGGGAAGCTAGAGGAGAGGGGACACTGGGGAGGAGAGCTTCAAAAGAGAAGGCGGGATGGAGAGACTCTCATCGTCTCCAGCCACTGGGCGCTGGGCAAAGACGCAGCCGGACGTCCCGAAAAAGTCCTGGTGATCGACACGGATGTTACGGAACAAAGACGCGCCGAAGCCGCCTTGCGGGAAAGTGAGGATCGATACCGCGACCTGGTGGAACACAGTCTCGATCTCATCTGTACTCATGATCTCGATGGGAAACTGCTGTCCGTGAACGAATTGCCGGCAAAGATTCTTGGTTACTCGCGGGAAGAGCTGATCCAGAAGCCGATGAAAGAGTTTTTGCTGGAGGAAGGACACGCATCTTTCGACGAATATCTGAAGAATATACAAATAACGAAGGTTGCCAATGGCGCCATGGTAGTCCTGACGAAGAGCGGCGAGCGACGTATCTGGGAGTACCACAACAGCCTTCGCACGGATGGCGTAAGTGTCCCCGTGGTTCGAGGCGTGGCCCATGACGTGACAGAGCAGAGGCTCGCGGAAAGAGCGCTGCGGCAAAGCGAAGAAAGATTCCGCTTGATGGCTGAAAACATTGACGAAGTCTTCTGGCTCCTCGATCCAAAGTCGCTGGGGGCCATTTATGTCAGTCCGGCGTTCGAACATATCTGTGAACGTCCAGTTTCCAGCCTCCTCTCCAATCCAACCTCTTATCGGGATCTCATCCATCCAGACGATGCGCCTCACGTTCTGGAACAGCTAGCATTATTGGAGCAAACCAACGAATTTCACGAGCAGTTTCGGATTCTTTGTCCGCCTGGGGCGAAATGGGTCGAGGTATGGGGTTTTACCGCGAAGGACAGCTTGGGTAATGTCACGGCCCTTGTTGGAACGGTTAAGGACATCACTGAACGCCGGCGATCCGAAGATGAGCTTAAAAAGCTCTCTGGGCGACTGCTGCAATCCCAAGATGATGAACGACGAAGAATTGCACGGGGTTTGCATGACGAGACCGGCCAGAATTTGGTGGCGCTTTCCAGCACGTTGAATCACCTACATGCTTCAATTCCCTCCACAAGCCGCGTGTTGCGAAAATCTATTTCGCAGTGCCAGGAATTGGCGGATGTCTGTATCCGAGAAATCCGCACCCTGTCCTACCTCTTGCATCCGCCTATAAATATCGCGGGATTTCGGAAGACTGGCTCAGGAGGAAGAGATGGCACTGTTCCGTGTGATGCAGGAGAGCCTGGTCAACACTCAGCGGCATTCAGGAAGCCTAAGCGTGACGATTTCCCTGGACCGCACAGGGCAAGGAATCGTGCTACAGATAAGCGACCAAGGGCGCGGTATCCAGGGAATTGACAAGAAACACCTCAAAGAGGTCTGCTTCGCCGGTGGGGTAGGCATTCAAAGCATGCGTGAACGGATGAAGCAAGTGCGGGGTCAACTGGAGATTGACTCCGGCCCGAGCGGCACGAAGGTACGCGCCATGGTGACTGCACATGACGAAGAATAAAAACAAGCTTCGGATTGTGGTAGCTGATGACCATGAGCTAGTCCGGCGGGGAATACGGGACTTATTGCAGGCCCAACGGGATTGGAAAGTCGTGGGAGAAGCGACGGGTGGCCGACAGGCCATTGAGATCGTGAAAAAACTGAAACCCGATATAGCAATCGTTGATATTACGATGCCGGACATGGACGGGTTGGAAGCGACGCGACGGATCCGGGACGCCGCGCGTGAAACACAAATACTCATCCTCACGATGCACGAGTCCGACCAGATGGTGCGCCGGGTGTTGGAAATGGGGGCACGAGGGTACGTCTTAAAATCAGACATGGCCGCGCATCTCGTTCAGGCGGTCAAAGATTTGGCAAACGGACAAATCTCGTTAACGCCCAAGGTGTCTGCGATGGTTTTAGAAGGCTTTCTGAAAGCGCGGGAATCCAAACAGCCGGAGAATGGTCAGGCACGGCCCACGCCGCGCGAAGTGGAAATTATCCGGTTGTTGGCTGAAGGAAAATCGAACAAGGAGATTGCAGCGGAGTTAGGAATAACGCTAAGGACAGTAGAAACGCATCGGGGGCGAATCATGATGAAGATGGGACTCCATTCCCTGACGGAACTGATTCGCTTCGCGATTCGCGACAAAATTATAACGACGCAAGATTTTTGAATGAGCGCGAAGATTTTTGAGCAGGATAGCGAGGCGGATGTAATTCCCAAAACCTTGAGTGCAACCTGCTAGTTCCATAACTCGCTGGGCACCAGGAATTGAGAGTCGCCTTTTCAGGGTGCTTTTGATAAAGTGCAGCCTTCCGGAACGTTGAGACCCTCTTACGGAGGCCTTATGGCGGATCTCGACTTGCGTCCTCTCTCCCTCGGGGAAATCCTTGACCGGACATTTTCCTTATATCGAAAGAACTTCCTTCTATTTGCTGGAATCACTGCAATTCCGCAATTGCTGATTCTTGCTTTGAGACTCGTGCAGACTTTGTTTTTGACATTTCCTGCCGGCCCAAAAAATGTCCCAGTCGAACAGTTGCAAGGAAGGACCGGCACCGGTGGCCTGATAGCCTTTGGAATAGTTGGAGTAGTTGTCGGCGTGATTGCTTACCTGGTTGCCTACTTGTTTGCTCAGGGCGGAACCGTATTTGCGGTCTCTGAACTGTATCTGGGGAGGACGACGACGATTGGAGCATCGCTGGGACGGATGCGAGGCCAACTGGGAAGCCTGTTTGGAGTCATTTTACTCAACGGGCTGGCAGTGATGGGCGCCTTCATCCTTCTGATCATCCCTGGGATTTACGTTGCGTGCCGTCTGCTCACGTGCTTACCTGCGGCGCTCTTGGAGGATCTTGGGCCGCGAAGTTCGCTGGAGCGCAGTTTCAGCCTTACGAAGGACTATGCCGGCCGCTCTTTTGTGATTTATTTGCTTTATTTTGTACTGGCATACGCGGCCGCATTCCTGTTTACGTTTCCCTTTGTGATCGCCATTGGACTCTCTGCGAAACACCCCGAGGCACTGCGCATGTGGTTTGCTCTAAGTCATGTGGGAGAATTCATTGCTGAGGTTCTGGTCAGTCCGATTCTTACGATTGCCACGGCTGTGTTCTACTATGACTTGCGGGTTCGCAAGGAAGCGTTTGACCTGCAGTTCATGATGAATCCAACGGGGCCGATTGCGCCAGGGACCCCCGGCGTGGCGAAAACGTTTTCTTGAAAAGTTCTAGCGAGAAGAGTCACCCCCTTTACTTCGCGCAGGTGCCCATGCGGTGCGGCGTCTTGTCGTTACTGATCCTTCTGGTGGTAGTCTTAAATCCCTCCGCATTTGGTCAGGGACAACACCCCGCGCCTCAAACTGGCGGCCCGCTGAGCCCTGTTTATGATCGGTCTTCTTTCACCGCAGAACTCCTGCGGATTGCAGAGATTCTAAAGAAGAAGCCTTCCAAGGATGAAATGGCGCGGCTGCGCGACTCTCTTCCTAAGCGCTGGATGGTGTCCACTCCTCAGGGCTCCTTCTCTATTTCGTCTGAACCGCTCCGAAATCAATTGACCTCGCTTTCGAGCGAGAAAGCGCAGGCATGGGTCAATCATTTGTCGCAGGAAGTCGAATTGTTCGGGAAACCGGCTTCAAGCTCTGCCAACGCACGCGAGGATCTCGACCAAATCCTGGCGCGATCGGAGTTTGGGGCCGTCAAGCCGCCAAGCGCATGGGATCTGTTCCGGCAGCGTCTGGCTGCGTGGGTCGAGCGAATGCTGCTCAGGCTTTTGGGCGGCGCTTCGAGGTACCCCCTTGGCGGGCAAATTCTTTTTTGGCTTCTCATTGTTGCCGCCGTGGGACTCGTTGCGATGTGGGTGTTTCGCTTCTTTGCCAGCAGGGAATGTGTAAACGTGTTGGCACCAAGCGCCAGCGTGATTGCCGCGCGCACGTGGCAAGAATGGATTCGCGAGGCTCGCGAAGCGGCGAGTCGAGGCGACTTTCGCGAGGCGGTGCATTCGGCGTACTGGGCGGGGATCGTGCGGCTCGAAGATCTTGGCGCCATCCCCAAAGATCGCGCAAAGACTCCGCGCGAATACCTGCAACTCCTGGTTGAATCGGCCGACGGCCAGGTTGTTCCAGCGCCCGTTCACCGTGAACCGCTTACTGCGCTTACGAGGGGACTTGAGAGAACCTGGTACGCCAATCGGGGCGCCAGTCAGGAGGATTTTCGCGAATCGCTTCGCCACCTGGAGGCATTGGGATGTCCCCTGGAATAGCTGCCTCCGACCGCAAGATTCTGCTGATTGGCGGCGGCCTGCTCCTGTTCATGCTGACGGCCAGCGTGGTGTTGGCGCCTCCCGCTGATGAATTCAATTCGCCGATTCCCTCCACCTACTCGGCGCAGTCCGCAGGAGCAAAGGCCGCTTACTTGCTCCTGTCCGAACTTCACTATCCCTTGAGACGCTGGGAAAGTACTCCGACAGAGTTGAATACCGATCCGAAGAAGGTTCTTCTTATTCTCGCGGAGCCATTTCAGCCACCGAGTGAGAAGGAAAGAAAAGCGCTGGCGAATTTCGTGCACGACGGCGGGCATGTGCTGTTTACCGGGGCAAGCATCCGTATGTTTTTTTCTGAGGCCACCTTATCGAATAGTCCGCCGGACCCCGGCTGGACAACTTTTAGCCCTTCGATTCCAAGCCGCTTCGCGGTTGCGGCGCGCCACGTAACCATTCAACCGGAAGCGTACTGGGGCGCTTTCGCCCCTTCGCAACTTGTGCTCTACGGAGAGGCCGATTCTGCCGTTGTCGTGAGCTGGAAGCTAGGTCGTGGAGAGATTCTCTGGTGGGCCGGTTCCACCCCTTTAACAAATGCAGGGATCACAAGAGATGATAATCTGACGGTCTTTCTGGATGCCTTGAAAAATTGGTCTTCGGGAGAACCGTATGAAATTTACTGGGACGAATATTTCCATGGACAACGCAGTTCGCTTTGGAGCTATGTGGCCAAGACTTCTCTCGTCTGGGGACTGTTGCAGATTGGCGTGATTGCGTTCGCTTTGCTTTTCACGTTCAGCAGGCGGAGCGGTCCGATTTACATTCCCGCAGAAGTCTCCCGATTGTCCCCGCTGGAATACGTAGAGACGCTTGGGGGCTTGTATGAAAGAGGAGGCGCCGCGTCATCTGCCGTGGCAATATCCTGTCAGCGGTTTCGCTCCCTGCTGACTCGGCAACTTGGCTTGCCTTCAAATACGACGGACCAGGAACTCGGCCAGGCCGCAGAAGAGCGACTCGGCTGGAAAGAATCTGGCATCAGTGAATTGTTGCAGCGAGCCGCCAATGCAAGCCATGTCGAGAAACTGCCGCGCAGCGAAGCTTTGGATCTCGTACAGAAGCTGGAACGGCAAGCCGCAAGGCTGACGATACGCCCGACGATTCGGAAGGAGAAAATGTAACCGTGCAATACCTCTCGCAACTTGCTTCGCAAGTTCGTCAGGAACTCGCAAAAATCGTGGTGGGCCAGCGCGAGTTTGTGGACCAGTTGCTCCTGGTGCTGTTTTGCGGCGGTCACGCAGTTATCGAAGGTGTGCCCGGGCTGGCAAAAACACTTGCCGTGAAGTCATTGGCACGCATTTGCGCCCTGGGCTTCCAGCGAGTGCAGTGCACCGCCGACCTGATGCCAGCGGACGTGACCGGCACGAATGTGTTCAATCTGAGCACCAGCACCTTTTCGCTGCACCGCGGGCCGGTGTTTACAGACCTCTTGTTGGTGGACGAAATCAACCGGACGTCTTCCCGGACGCAAGCAGCGCTTCTGGAGGCAATGGAAGAACGTCAAGTGACGATAGACGGCGTGCGTTATCCGCTCTCCGAGAACTTTACAGTTCTGGCCACGCAAAACCCGATTGAATTTGAAGGTACGTACCCTCTTCCGGAGGCGCAGCTCGACCGTTTTCTGTTGAAGGTTCGCGTGACCTATCCGTCCGCCCAAGAAGAGATGAGTATCCTCTCGCAGTATGAAAAAGGATTCGATCCACGGCGCTTCGAGGAAATTGCTCTAACTCCGCTAGAGCCTGGCTCACTTCCCGCGGCGCGGCAGGAAATCGAGCGCGTGCGTGTGGAACCATCGCTTCATTCTTACGTGGTTTCGCTGGTTCGCAGGACGCGCGATTGGCCGGCTATTTCGCTGGGAGCAAGCCCTCGCGCTGCCGTTGGCCTTTTTTTCGTTGCGCGCGCGCTGGCAGGAATGGAAGGCCGCGACTATTTGTTGCCCGATGATGTGAAGGCTGCTGCGCTGCCCGTTCTGCGCCACCGCATTTTGCTCAAACCGGAAGCCGATCTCGAGGGACTCACCACAGACCAGGTGATCGGGCAAGTCCTGGCAGCTGTGGAAGTCCCGAAGTGATGTGCCGCTGATGAACCCAGTGCAACCACTAATACCGACGGAAGTTGGAGCTCGGGCTCGACCGTTGGGGAGGCTGCCATTTGGGTTCGGCCCGCGTTTTTTCGTGATGCTTCTTTTGGGGTTGTTGTGGCTGGTGCCGGCGTGGTGGTCACCGCGGCTCATCGGCGCGATGTTTCTATGGGACTTTGTCATCGTGTTGGCATTTGTTTCGGATTTGCTTCGAATGCCCAAGCCCGAAGAGATGGAAGCACGGCGGTCCTGGGAAGTAGCGCCGGAGCTGGCTCGGCCCTGCGAGGTGACCCTCACGATTCGAGACTTTGCCCAGACGGCTGTTCGATGTTTCGCGACCGATGAGACCCCGGTATCTCTTCGAGTTGCTCCGCCCACGCTCGAACTGGTCATTCCGGCAAAAGGCGCTTCGCGCGCCAGTTACAAGATCCTTCCCCGCGAGCGCGGAGATCACCGGTTGGGGGGCTTGTATCTGCGTTACCAAAGCTGGCTGGGGCTCGCGCAGCGATGGGCCGTCGCGGAAATTACGCAAACCGTGCGTGTCCTTCCCGACCTTGAGCAGGCTCGCCAGCACGCTCTTTATCTGATCCGCAGCCGCCAAATTGAAATGGAGCGGCGGCGTCGCCGCCAGCGCGGCCACGGCCGCGAATTCGAAAGCCTGCGCGATTACCAGAAGGGCGACGATATTCGCGACATCTGCTGGACGGCGACAGCACGCCGGCATCAACTCACAACGCGCATTTTCGAGATGGAGCGTAGTCAGGCCGTTTGGATTGTGCTCGATGCCGGACGTCTTTTGCGCGCTGAGGTACAGCAAGAAGTACAGCAAGAGCAAGGCAATCTGCGAATTTCGAAATTGGACTACGCCGTCAATGCGGCGCTCTCCCTTGCGCAGGTCGCAACGCAATGCGGGGATCGCGTCGGCCTGCTCGCCTACGGACGCGCGATTCAGTTCAACTTGGCAGCAGGCCGCGGCGCGCTCCATCTGCGGTCAATTGTGGATTGTCTTGCACAGGTTAGACCGGAGGCTTCGGAAGCAGATCACTCTCGCGCGGCGCGCGTGCTGCTGACCGAGCAGAGCCGGCGCAGCCTGGTTGTCTGGATTACGGACTTTGCTGAAACGCCGACTACGCCCGAAGTGATTGAGTACGCCATGCAAATGACGCAGCGCCATCTGGTGGTCTTCAGCGCGATGAACCAGCCGGACCTTACGGCTTTGGCGGAATCTATGCCGCAAACTGCGGAGGAAATGTACCGCCATGCGGCGGCGCTGGAGGTTGCCCATCGCCGCGACGTGCTCATGCGCGGGCTCCGACAGCGGGGAGTATTCGCATTCGAACTCGTTCCGGGTTTGCTGGCTTCTTCCTTAGTGAATCAATATCTGGACATCAAAGAGAGGAACCTGCTTTAGCGGCGGGTTTTGGCTGACTTCGACTCACTAAGAACAGGTAGGAGAGCAGTGCAGCAAATAAGGTTGCCGCAAGCAGGAATTTCATTTTGACTGGCGCTCCGCTTGGTGAAAAAAAACCTTCGATTACGCCGGCGACGATCAGCATCGGAATCGTTCCCAACAGCAGGCGTGCCCCCCGGCCGCCAGCCTGAGCCAGAGATTGCCGTCTGGGAAGAAAGCCCGGAAACAATAGTCCTCGAGCGATCTCCAATCCAGCTCCTCCGGAAATGAAGATCGCCGGCAATTCCAGCACGCCATGCGGAGCCACAAAGCTCCATAGCTGCAACGCCATGCCTGCCTTCCACGTGGCAGCGCCAATCACGCCAATGAGCAAACCATTCACGGCCAGCATCCAGATGGTGCCCAATCCCGCAGTGATCCCGAGAGCGAAAGTGCTGAAGGAAACGGAAAGGTTGTTGGTCATGATTCCGGAGGAGGCGAGCGGCTTAACCGTCACCACGGAGTGCGTCCACATTTCTCGCCGCTCGATGGTTTCCATCATCCCGGGACCTAGCAGACGGTGCGCGAAGCCCGGATCATGAATCGTCACTACCCAGGCAGCGAGTCCAGTCACCGCAAAGATTGCCAAAGCAATCAGAGTTAGTCGCAGGGTCTCGCGGAAGACGCGAGGATACGTCTCACCATAAAAGCGAACAATGCCGCTGACTTTCTTCTTTTGGCCATGATAAATAAGGTTGTGGCTGCGCCCCAGAAGCTGATTCAGGTAAACGGCCAGTTGCTTGCTCGAAGCATCTTCCCGCACGGCGGCAAGATCGGAAGCCGTTTGGCGATATAATAGCCCCAGCTCTTGCAATTCGCTGTGGCGGAGGGCGCTGACACCGCGGCCGGATATGTGCACGAGCTGTTCCAGGCGCGCCCAATAGGGCTTGCGTTTCTCCAGCCAGCGGATGGATATCATGTCCTCGAACCTGCCGAACCCTGGTTCTCTAGGGTCCTACACCGAGAAGCTTACCATTGAAACGCCGGAGCAAACTTCTCTCGATTTTGCGATTGCGGGAATCGGTAGCCGCTTTTTGGCTCTTGCGTTAGACACCCTGATTCAAATGCTGGTTGGGTTCATCGTTGGGATTGGCGGCAGCATGGTCATTGCGGCTTTGGCTGCGGCTGCACCAAAGTCCGCCGTTTGGGGACTCGCCATTATGGTTTTATTTTTCTTCCTTCTTTATTTCGGCTACTTCGCGTTCTTTGAAATTATCTGGAATGGCCAGACTCCCGGCAAAAGGAAGGCCGGTATCCGCGTTATCAAAGACTCCGGACGTCCTTTGACCGCAGCCGAATCCATCGCCAGGAATCTGCTGCGTATCGTCGATTGGCTTCCCGGCTTTTACGCGATTGGAATAGCGAGCGCTCTCCTCACCAAGGAAAACAAACGTCTCGGCGATCTGGTTGCAGGTTCACTGGTAGTGCGGGAGTCTTCGTTTAGCGATCTGAAGCCGGTTTGGCAAACGGCTCAGGCCCCAAGCATGCCTGTGTCCGCTCTCTTAGGGGCCGCGAACCTTACGCTTGAAGAAAGCGCACTGATTGACTCGTTCTTGACTCGCCGTTCTGAATTGGATTTTGATGTGCGCGTGCGAATGGCGGATCAGATTTTTCAGCGATTGAAGCCGAAACTCACTCTCCCTGCCAACAGCGCGCTTTCCGTGGAGAAAATTCTCGAAGGACTCGCCTACGAACGCCGAGCCACCGGAGGATATGGCTGATTCCCCCGCTATTTTTTTCTTCTTTTACAGAGCCGACGGAATCATTGGCCGCGACTATTTAGCCTCGAATAGACTGTCTCTTTCTAGAAATTAAACCGCGCGGAAATTTGAAGCTGGCGCGGCAGACTGGCCAAACGAGACAAAGCTCCATCCGTGGAGTGGGCTGTCGATTCTTTCAGTGTCCTAAACCACATCACTACAGTGGAACAGGAATAAGACCACGGTCTGAAGTTGAGGTGCACTGGCGGAGAGGGGGGGATTGAAACCTCCGTTGGTGAGAGGGAGGTGAAGGGTTGGTGAGCGTTGGTATGTCTCTTGTTTTCAACGCTCATTTTCAATTTTCTCCAATCGCCAGATTCTACGGGGGTTCCAATACCCTCAAATCAGTTAAAATTAGTAGCAAGTAGAGTCACGAATTACCGCGTTCTTAAGGTGGCTTCCAGACCCCAGTTCCATCTCGCGTTTTGATCAATGATGGTTTCTGAATCTGAGGTTCCACCCGTCCATGACGGCGGTTTGCTAATTCACCCTGACTTGTTCGCACAGACCCACTTTCGTTTGTTTTGTTAGCGTTACGACCTTTCTAGTTGTGCTGGAATCCCTCATTTGCAATCTATTGTTCAGCAAATGTTCAGCAAGAAGACTGCAACTTCGGACACGGACTCGTCACTGCCGGCGACTATTTCCGAGTTTCCGAGGACTCGTCCGCACCTCTTCCCTCACTTCCTGGAACCGTTTCTGGATAACTTCCGGATTGCTCGACAATCCAAGAGCTATCTCGCCTGGCAGCTCGAATAGACCGCCAAGGTGCGAGCACTTCTACGAGTGGCGTGCGTTTCACCCCTGTGGAAAATTTCCGAGGCGCCGATATACGGCAAGCGAAGGACGTTCCGTATAGCTTATGTCGACAGGTGCTCCCACCCTCAGAGTCAAAGTGTCTTGAGAAAGGCGATGAGCGCCTTGCGATCCTCCACTGACAAATCAAGTCCGAACGGATGACCCTTCACCGCGAACGTCTTTGTGCCGTAAGGCTTGAAACCAGTCGGCACGTAGTAGTCGCGTACGCGATTCGGGTCGAACCAGTCTTCGAGGGTGGCGCACCAACCGCTGTGTCCAAACATTCCTCGGTACCACACACCCTTGAGCGAAGGCACCTTGTAGTAGCCGGTCCCTCTGCGAGTCTTCATCGTCAGGTGGGGATCCGTCCCTACGGAAAAAGGAAGAATGTCGAGGCTTGCGCGCGCGTCAGCCGGCACGCTGAAGCCTTCCGCTGGGGTCAGCTTGTTGCTCGTATAGAGGGGAGGCGTGTGGCACATGACGCAGCCCTGATCCGTGAAGATTTTTTGGCCCCGCGCTGCAAGCGCGTCAAATTTATTGGGATTAGGAGGCGGCTGCAAGGAATAGAGATAGAACGCCAAGGCGTAAAGTTGCTCGTCGCTATAACGCCCGCCTACGGCGATGGGATCGGCGGGATCGGGACGCGTGGTTGAGTAAAGCATGTCGGCGGGGATGAAACCATCGTAGCTCGCAAGGTCATCCGCGCCTTGATTGAACGCGGCGTAACGCATCAGGTCGGCGATGGAACGCTGTTTTTGGAGACCGGTGTGATCCAAATAGTGCCTGTCTTTTACACCGATCAGATCGGGCGTCTGGAGGGGATAAAACAAATTCGCTCGATGCCGCGCGAGTACTCCAGCAGGGAACGATTCATGAGCGGAGACAAGCTGGTCAAAGGTAAGCGCAACTACAGGCTTCAGCGGATCGGGGGTAACCCACGGCGCCGCGAAAAGACCGCGGTCGAGCCTACGAAGGGTAGCCTCCTTCTTTACAAGCTCGTCCGGCGCGGCGGATGGCTTCTGAAAGCCCCAGGCCTTGCTCTTTTCGAAAGGAAAATTTCCCTGCGCGCCTTTCAAGACGCTTCCCTCGGCCATGACGCGCGTGTGGCATAAACCGCAAGCAAAATTCCCAAGATCGACTTTACCCTTTTCGCGAACTACATAGCGCACGTAGGGCAAGGTTCCGTCCTTGGCGATCGGCGCGCCCGTCTTCCGGTACCACTCCGGATCGCGGACGTCTTCGAAGGCCACAACACGGTGCGTCGTGTAATAGATCGGGGTGTCGAAAACCATCTCGCCGGCCTTGATCCAATCGGCTTCCGTCTTGAGTTCCGGCTTGCGGCCTGCGTCATCCCACACAATTTCCGGTTCCTGTTGTTTTAGCCAATCCATATAGCCCGCGGGCTCGCGTCCCGGCGCATAGACCGGATAGCTCTTATAGATAGGCCTGACGGGAATCTTGTAGTAGTAGTCGGAAGAGACATGTTTTGGCGAGCCAACCGGATTTGCGAGCGGCACCTCAACGGTTGCGATAGCCTGATCGTCCCATACGCGCGGGATGGAGACGTGAAATGCAGGCCGATCGACTTGGGTGTCGAGCCGGGCAAACACCGCGCCTGCGCTGATGAAGACGAGCAAAGCAAATGACCATGCGAACTTGCGTCGGCAAAAAGACATGGCGATTCTCCTTCAAGCGAGCGGAACTCGTGCATAGAAGCTGAGACTCTCGGCGCATGCTGCCAGCGCCGGATGTCCGTGGCAATGGAGGGAATCTTGAGAATTCTGTCTTTCGGCTGTATTCGCTGCAGGACGTCTCAACTAGCTGAGCGTTCGAGTTTTAGCCGGAGTTCCTGGCGAGGATGTAGAATCAAGCCCGCGTTGGGGAGACTCCGCTGATGGAGGTGGACCTTATCAAATTCGAGGACTTTGAGCTGGACGGATGCAACTACAGCCTGCGCCGGTCAGGCGCGATTTTGAAGCTGGAGCGGATTCCCATGGAGCTTCTGCTGCTACTGGCAGGCCGCGCGGGGGAATTGGTGACGCGGGAACAGATTATCGAGAAACTGTGGGGCAAAGACGTTTACCTTGATACGGAAAATGCCATCAATACCGCAATTCGAAAAATTCGCCTCGCGCTCGGCGACGATCCGGCCCAGCCTCGGTTCGTGCAAACGGTGACCGGCAGAGGATATCGCTTCATAGCTGCTGTGGCGAGCCAGAGTTCCACGGACAGCCAGAATAGATTGGAAGAGGCTCAAATTGTTCCTGCATTCGCTACTCCCTCAGAGCAGACGGATGCACGAGTTCCAAAATTGACCGCCGACGACAAATCCACGGTGTTCTCGATCCGCGTGGGAGCGAAAAAAAGGTGGCCCTTTGCGGTTCTGGCGGTTGCCGTTTTGTCGTGTTCCGCTCTTGGCTTGATCGCAATGTGGTCAAACTCGAGTATGCTGCGTGCCTCGAACTATGCGCAAATCACAAACGATGGGCGGGCCAAGCAGGGCCCGCTGCTAACAGACGGGCTGCGCCTGTATTTCAGCGAAGGGACAACGACCCAGCGGGCGCTGGCGCAGGTTTCTACGTCAGGCGGAGAGACCGCTACCCTTTCGAACCCTTTGGAAACGCCTTACGTGATGGACATTGCTCCGAGCCGAGGCGAGCTCTTGGCCGGTTCTTTCAGTCCCGGCCCCGACAAAACCTTCGTTCCGGTTACGTCCAGTCCGGCGCTCTGGATCCTATCTCTTCCTGCCGGGGGAGCTCGCCGCGCTGGCGGAGTCATAGCCGACGATGCAACCTGGTCTCCGGATGGGCGGAGCATCGCGTATGGAAAGAGTAATGCGTTGTATCGCGCAGGCAGTGACGGGAGCGCAGAAACGAAGCTGGCCGATCTGCCTGGTGCCCCTTCGTGGCTCCGTTGGTCGCGGGATGGAACCCGGCTTCGATTCACGGTGACCGAAAACAATACCGGCTTCTCTTCCATCTGGGAAATATCAGCAGATGGAAAGAATCTCCGCCTCATCCTTCCGGGTCGCAATCAAGTCCCCTCGGAGTGCTGTGGCAATTGGACGCCAGACGGCAAATATTTCGTTTTTCAATCGACTCGCGACGGCAAAACCGAAATTTGGGCGGTGAAAGAGAAGCAAGGACTGTTCTTAAGAGGGTCAAGCGAACCCAAGCAACTGACGTCGGGGCAAATGAACTCCCTGGCGCCGGTGGTCAGCGCGGAGACGGGACGAAGCTATATGTCATTGGTCAGCAATTGCGGGGCGAACTTGCTCGCTACGATTCGAACTCCAGGGAGTTTGTGCCGTTCCTTTCGGGAATATCGGCTGAATTTCTCGATTTTTCCCGCGACGGAAAATGGGTCACTTATGTTTCCTTTCCAACTCATAATCTGTGGCGAAGCAGGGTTGACGGAACCGAACGCTTGCAGCTTACGCTGCCTCCTGTGCAGGCAACCGTGCCCCGGTGGTCTCCCGATGGGAAGCGAATCGTGTTTTTCGATACGGCCCCTGGCAAGCCGTGGAGGATTTACTTGATCTCCGCCGATGGCGGCGTGCCTGAGCCGGTATTAAATGAGCAGCGAGACGAGATGGACCCCAACTGGGCGCCTGACGGGAATTCTTTGATCTTCAGTTATTTCCCGCTTTTCGAAAAGGCGCCTCCAGAAAAACTGGGCGTATACCAAGTTGACCTAAAGACTCGAAACGTCACGAAATACCCCGGCTCGGACGGTTTGTGGGTACCTCGCTGGTCCCCAGATGGCCGTTACGTCGTTGCTAGGTCACTCGATTCACAATCGCTCAAGCTCTTCGATTCCAAGACGCAGGCATGGACGGAACTTGTGACGGGAGTATACCTTGGCTTTATGAATTGGTCGGCGAACGGGCAATACGTCTACTACCTGCGCCGAGGGCGAGAGCCATCTGTCTTTCGCGTGCGAATAGCCGACCGCAAGATAGAGGAAATTGCAAGTTTGAAGGACGTCCGACAGACCGGCTTCCGCAGCGCGGTTTGGATGGGCTTGGCGCCTGACGACTCACCACTTTTACTGCGCGACGTCGGCACGCAAGAGATTTATGCGCTCGATTTGCAATCTCCTTAGAACTTACCGCAAATGTCGTTGCCTTGCCGCTTTTAGCGATTGTGCCCGAGTCACGTTACCTCTACAGCTATCCCGGACCTGAGGGAAAACTCATATAAGCGAAGTATTTTGGCAAGGTGCGCGATGACATCCCGCAAGAAAATCTCTTTCGGACGAACGAATCGTTACTGCGTCACCGAGAAGCAGCGGTTTTCCAAACCGCCGCCCGAATCTGGGAATGGAGCGACCCTATTTGCGACTTGCGGCTTTCTGCCTAGGACACCGGATAAAGATCGAGTAAGCAGAAACCCAACCGTTCTCGGGCCTGTCAGGTTTCTTCAAGAGCGTACAATTCCAAGTTCTCGATTATTTACTAAATCTATATATTAAATTAGCTGAATCATGGGAAAAATAGTAGCAAGGCGCTAAAACCCGCATAAACATTGGGTGTTTTTGCTATGGCGGAGAGGGGGGGATTCGAACCCCCGGTACACGTTTTAGCGCGTACAACGGTTTAGCAAACCGCCGCATTCAGCCACTCTGCCACCTCTCCGGCGATTTCGTTTTCAGCTTAACACAGTTCTCCGAATTCGCCCGATACTTTCGCAGCTCCATGCAGCGCGAAATGCGTCCGTGAACCAATGGGCGCGAACACACGCCCAACGCCCAACACAAAATCGCTCCGAAAATTAAGTCGCGGCTATAATCGTCACAAGACCTTTCTTAATGTTGGGGTCGAATCCGGAAGCTCCCCAATATGGCCAAAATCATTCCGCTCACGAGGCACGCTACGACGTGGAATGGGTGCCGGAAAGGGCGGCGCAACGGTCGGATTCGGCTTTTGCTTTTTCCTCGAGTCCCTGCTTGCGGTAGACAGGAGCAAGCAAGCAATGGAGATTCGGAGCTTGCGGCGTAAGCTCAATCGCTTTTTCCAGTTCCACCTGCGCCTCGGGGAACCGTTTCAGCAGGGAGTAGGCTCTTCCCAGTTCTTCGTGCGCTTTGGATATGTTCGGGTAAATAGCAATGGACTGGGAGAGGCAGGGCACGGCTTTTTCCGGCTGATTCTGATTCACGAAGAGGTGCCCGAGCTCAATGAACGGCTCGGGGTCCTTCGCGGAGTTTTCCGCCTGCCAGGCGATGGCGTTCTGAAAAGCCTGGCTGGCCTCATCGGGCCGCTCGAGGGCCTCGTAAGACAATCCCACGTTGGTTTCGGCTTTGATATTCCGCGGCTCGAGTTTTAGGCACTGCGCAAAAGCTTCAATGGCTTCCGCAAACTGACCCTTGCCGTATTTCGTGCGCCCCAGGTAATACCAAGCCTGCGGGTCGCGGGGGTCCGCTTGGAGCGAGCGCGTCAGCCAGCGGTCGGCGTCGTTGTTATCTTTGAGCAAGAGGTAATCAAGGGCCACGATCTTCAGGTCAAGCGCGCTGGGAACATGATATTTCGCTCCAGCGGTAAACTCCGCAAGCGATTCCTTAGCCTTGGCGTCGCGATAGGCAAGCAGGGAGCCGCTCAAATCTCCGGTGTTGTAGAGCAGCGCTTCGCCTTCTGCCTTTCCTTCCTCGAGCCATTTGGCGCTAATCTCGCGGAAGAGAATGTGTCCGAGCAAGAAATGGCCATCGGCCGAGTCCGGATGGTTCTGGAGGTATTGGCGGACGGCGCGGTCAGCCTCGGTCAAGTTGCCCTGCTCCAAGAGGGCTTTCGCGTTGGAGAGAAACGTTTCTGTTTGGCCGGAAGACTGAGAAGGAGCGGCGGCCGCCGATGAGGTGATAGCAAGGAGAAGGCAGAGCAAGACGGGAACTAGAGGGAGGAGTTTTTTGACTCCAGAAACAGGCGCTCCCTCCCGCTGCCCCTCGACTGCGCTGGGGGTAGACGCTCGATGAGAACTCGTATCCCTGTTTGGATGCCCAGTTAAAGTAAGACTTGAGGAGAATGACGCAGGGGATACCCCCACCCCCCCGGCAATTTGCATCGTTATCAAAAAAAAGGAGTTACAAAAATTGACTGTTGGAAGTGACTGAAAATAAGGAGGTTCAGAAACTGTGTCAAATCTGAGGCAATTCGTAAGTGCATGAAAGCAAAGGGTTGCAAAATGTGTGGCAAACTTGAGGCAATGTGTAAGTCGTTGAGAATTCGTGGCGCCCGCAAGAGCAGCATAGCTGGGGCGGGCCTGGGGCTTTCGGCGGGGATATTGGCTAATTTTCACTTTGGGACGTTACCAAGATGAATCAGTTTGTCCAGAAAAGTTAGGGAATATATGTGCTTTGTTTACCCAGATAGCAGTCTAGTTTTGGATGCCTGTGACGAGTCTAGCGTTGGCCAGCCAGCTAGACGCCTATCCGCTTTGCCACTCTCGCCATGTCCATTGAATTTGGCCGTTCCCCCTCCCAAAACCCGGTTGCGCAGAATTAGAGGGCGGGGCCGGACTGGTCCACCATTTTTTGTGGGTCGAAATTCACGCGCAACCTTGAGCCTTCGATCTTGCAGTTGAATTCCACGTTCTTTTCGTCGCTGGGCAGAGTGGGCTCGCCCGCTGCGGTCTTCTTGGGAAAGTAGAACACCGCCGCCGCAACGAGTCCTTTTTCGTCGCGTTCATAACGGACGTGGCTGGGGGAGACCTTCTGCTTGGTTTTCTTCACATCGAGGAAGGAATTTGCCTGATAGAAACTCTCATCATGGCGAACGAAAGGAGCCATGTCCTCCGACTGCACAACAATTTGATACTCTTCCTGCGGCTCACTGGCATATTTCGCCACATCCACATCTTTCTTGTCTCCGTGAAGGATAGACTTGCGGGCGGAGGCGGCGCGCATGATGCGAGACGAAGCCCAGTACACGTTGAGCCTCAACTCGTCGCCGCTAGGTGCGCCCCCCGCTCCGCTATCCATAGGACCTTTGGCACCACCAGGCCCTCCGGCACCACCAGGCCTTCCGGGTGACATGGGGGTGTTGGGTTGAGCCCCGCCAGTCGAACCGCCGCTTTGCCCTGCGGGAACATCTTTGGACGTCAGAGGAGCCCAGGTCCGCGTAACCGTGCCTATACGCGACCAAGGCGAGTCCGTGAAGATTTTCTCGACGTCTTTGTCCGTCCATTGGTCGTAAGGCTTGCCTTTCCAAGGCGGATCGCTGGCCAGGGCGACTGCGACGAAGATAAGGGAGAGGGAGGCGAAGATCAGTGCCGCTGTCGCCTTCGCGACGCCGATGCTTAACGACGAATGATTTGGGGTGTGATTCAACTCGAATAATCGTTTTTTCATGTTAAATCCTGAATCCAGAAGTTCAGGTAGGCTCGTGCAACATCCAGAGAGCACTAGCCTGAAGGCTGGCCACTACAACGATAGACCCAAACTGCCGCCCAAGGAAAGCATCTGCTACTACAAAAGCCGGGACCCTAAGGCCCCGGCTTTGGGGTGTCGGCGCTTGTGGTAAGCAGCGCCAGCAAAAGAGGCTTGAAAGCTTAAGTCCTTCGGTGCTCGTGCGGTTAGAAGTTCAGCTTGAACTGGGCCTGCCCTACCCTTGGGCTGTTGCCCTGGCAGGGAACTCCTGGCTGGGTGTTCAGACCGAAATTCGAATCGAGGACATTGGTGTCCACGCAAGCACCGGCTGCCATGCGGTTGAGCACATTGAAGAATTCTATGCCCAGTTCGCCGCTAAAACGCTCGCCAAAGAAAAACTTCTTGGAGAGCGAGAGATCCTCATCGAAGTAAGGCGGGAACCGCAAGCCGTTATAAAGCGGAGAGGCGTTCCCGATTGTCCAAGCCCCGGGGAAGGTGAATTTGTTTGGGTTAAACGCGGGGAATGTTCCCGATGCGCAGGGCAAAGATGTGCAAGGATGATAATCTGCCGCTGACCAGTTCACATTAAACCCGCCTGCAGCAACATAGTTGGGTGGATTGGACTGCGGCGTATAAGCCAGCGGAGTGCCATTGAACGTGCCATTGGTCGAAACAACATTGATTGGCGTGCCGCTCTCATACCAATTGACCATGGAGAGTTTCCAACCACCAGCTAAGTTCTTCATAAGAGCTCCCCCGTGGTTTAAGAACTTCTTTCCGGGGCCGAGAGGCAATTCATAGCTACCCGCCATGGTGAGCACGTGGGTCTGGTCATTGTTGCCCACGGACCATTCTGCTGCCTGATTAGCTGGGTTGAGACCCTTGAAGTTGAAGGTGGAAAAGCCGCTGTCCGTATTCGACAAGTACTTCGACAAGGTGTAGGAGACTAAGAAGGTCA
>WNGQ01001264.1_pt1 | contig 35725 bp, 45 predicted proteins | sample 5407661 | NCBI WGS metagenome assembly WNGQ01 (sample SAMN13153382, study PRJNA577476) | soil metagenome | isolation source: 60 cm soil or saprolite under Garry oak tree replicate 2 | place: USA:California | collected 2016-06-15 | reverse complement strand
CTCCGATTCCTCCAAGTGCCTCTTCGAATCCGAGAGTCTTGGCGTTGATGATTCGCGCGGCTTCCAGAACTATCTTCTCGGGAGAAATTGTTCCCGTGGATTCGACTAGAAACGAGTACGTTTTTGCTTTCGAATCATAGCTGTATGTCGCGGCAGAGACTGCTTGCCATTTGGCGTGGGATCTTCCCCTTCCGAGTCGCGCGTATGCTTCCAGCTTGATCTTCTGACCCTGTGCAAGTTTCACGATTGGAATCTTGTCCGACACTGGTCTCACGTCGGGGTCTTCAGGTTTCAGGTGTGCTGAATAGACTACCTCCGCGGGGTCGGTCGCTTCAACCTCTAGCGAGAATGATGCCCTGCATTTTTCGCAGCCAAGTTCGCTCTTGCAGGTACAATCCTCAGGGAGATTGTATGAAGAGTCCGTAGTGACAGGAATGAGACCAAGACGGTGAGCCAGAATCTCATCGTACATAACGGAGTTGTTTTCGAGTATCATAACGTCGTCTATAGCCATAACGGGAATCTCGGAGATCATTATTCTCCGTAGGCCGTTGGCGAATGCAGAAGATGCCTCGGAGAGTACGAAGCGAACAGTGTCCTGTTCTCTGCTCAGCAGCTTGATGTCCATATAGCTGTCATACTTCCGAATCCGGAAACGGTCGGACCCGTCCCCGGGCTTTTAAACGTGACGAAGAACTCACTTCACCTACGACCGTGAGAGGGCTAATGCTAATTGTCGACCAGACGATTATCCTTCTCGGCATGCTCATCCTCTTCATAGGCTTGCTGCTCGCCATCACAGCTCTCGTCCTCTTATTACTTCAAATAGCCGACATGACGCAAGAGAGCGGGGCTGTCGTTATCATAGGGCCGATCCCAATCATCTTTGGGAGCGACCGGGGACCGGTAGACAACTCCTCGTTCTCGCGGTCCTCTTATTTCGGAACGCTCCTTCGTGGTACTTCTGGTGGTTGTATTGTTTTGGCCTTTCCCGTTGATAGCCACCTGCGACTTGGGTTCAGGAACAAGTTTCGGGGATGGCGGAATTATCCTGTTATCGGTTTTCGCAGTGTCAGTAATGGTCTGCTTGTCTTTCTTTCTTCGCAGTTTTCAGGGAAAGATTGCGACAATGACTATTCCGAAGTAGACTGACACGAGTCCAATTATGGCCGCGACTGGCGGGAATGCGAGGACCGTGCCGACGAACTCGACAAGATCTTCAACGAACCTGAGAAGCGCGTACACTGCAACCGTGGCAATGAGGAAGGCGACGACTAGAATTGGCGCGGTTAGGGATGGAAGGAATACTTTGACGTAGTATGCTGTCAGGAGTCCTGCCGCCACTGCGACTAGAGATGCCCAACGCAAGTTCCTGATAGGCCGTGAGAAGAGCAGCACCCCTAGCACCAGCATGAGCGGGAGCCAGAATCTGAGGTATTGGCGGTCGTCGAGACCTGCTGGAGGTGCGGAATAGCCTTCGAGGAGCTTGAGGTTGAGAGTGATGTCGGCTGCAAGGACTACTATCCCTACGCCGACGAAGAAACCCATGCCTGAGAGGAAACGGGAAAGTCTACTCGAGACTCTCTTGAATAATGGAGAGCAGGCGCATACGCCTCCTGCTATCAGGAAGTATGCAGCAGCAAAGGGCATCGCTCTCGCTGGTCAGGCTACAAGTTTGCTTTAAGGGACATGTTACGGTGTCTTCTCAGCGGTCTCTTCTTGAGGCGCTTCTTCTGTCTCGACGATCTCGATTGGCTGTTCGGTCTGCGCTATTTCCTTGATTTCAGCAGGAACTTCTGGCAAAGAAGGTCCAGGGAGAGGAGCTTGTGCGATTTCCTCAGCGATTCTTCCGGGCCTCCTTGGTCCCGGAGCGATACGGGCCGGATGCTGAGAGTTGGAAACTGGACTCAGCGGGTGAAATGCGATCCGTGACTCTTCCTCCTTTCTCACTAGGTATCCCGGTATTGAAACAATGTCTCCGCCGATTGAGACATGACCGTGACTTACGAATTGTCGCGCCTGGTGAATTGTTCGGGCGAGGCCGGCTCTGTAGACCACTGTCTGAAGCCTTCTCTCCATTAGATCTTTGACGCTAAGGTCAAGAATGTTGTCGACGTTCGCGGTCTCCGGGAGATAACCAAGTCGCGACATACGTCGAAGATAGTCGGTCTCGAGCTGAGAACGTTGTGTCTCTGTGGCTCCGAGGAGCGTTCTGGCGATTCCTCTGATTTCCGAGAGTTGGGTTTCGTGGCGCCTCAGCTCTCGCTTGTTTCGGAGTCCATAGTCTCCGAGGAGCCTGAGTTCCTCCTCCAACTGCTCTTTCCGCCAGGGATGCCGGGGCGTCTGGTATGTCTTCCGGTTCTTTCTCGGGTCGCCCATTTTAGAGCCTCATTCTACTTCTTTTCCTCTCCGCCTTTCTTCTCTGCCGCCCGGGCTGCTTCCATCAATACCTTCTTCTTGACGCCCACTGCCTTGCCACTTCTACCAGTAGTACGGGTACGCTGGCCTCGCACTTTCAGTCCTAGAGAGTGGCGAATTCCCTTCCAGCTTCGAATGTCCTTCATGAAGTCGATATCCGCCTTTACGCCCAACGCGAGATCCGGACCGACCAAGTGAATGTCCCTTCCAGTCTCCACATCCTTTCGCCGGTTGAAGTAACGAGTGGGAATACCATGCTTCAGCGGATCCTTTATCGCGTCCTCAATTCTGCTCATCTCTGCCTCAGAAAGGTTTCCAATCCTTGTGTCTGGATTGACGCGAGCTACCTTCACTATCGCATGAGCAAAATTGGGTCCAACGCCGCGTATCTTGCTGAGCCCGAATGGAACCTTCTTACTTCCATCTATGTCTGTCCCCATGAATCGGACGATGAAACGATACTCTCGCGACATTAGGGCTTACCGCGTCAGGGACGAGGCGTCTCTTTGCCGCTTAATTTACGTTTCCACTGGAAATCTACCGACCTCTGAGCGAAAAATGACCCTGACTCGTGACCCGAAACTGGTTCCCGGTCTGGAAAGTCTTGGAGAAGATTTCGGGAATCATGGAAAATTGTCGGGAGAATTTTTTTTCGCTCTTTTTTCCGCGGAGAAAATTTTCGCTGGACGAACTTTTTCACCAACGGCCGAATTTTTTCTTTCCGGAAAAATTTTACTGACGCATCTGGTCGTCGTGTAAACAATTCTTAAATATGCGCCGGGCTATAAATTGATTCCATCCGAAAAAAATTCGGACTAGAAAAGAACCAAGGAAATGTTTGGACCTCACCTCACGCTTGACTTATCGGATTGTAATCCTCGGAAACTCTCCGACCTCTCGTTCATCTACGGCCTTCTCGACGAGCTCCCTGACGTCATAGCGATGCACAAGATCACAGCACCCTATGCTTTCATCTATCGTCCCCACGACAATCCAGAGGAATGGGGGATCAGCGGATTCGTAATCATCGCCGAGAGCCACATCAGCATTCACACATTCCCGGACAGAAACGCAGCGTTTGTCGACATATTCAGCTGCAAACAATTCGACCTCAACAAGGCCATCAACTACGTATCTTCGACCCTCGAAGCGAGGAAAGCCGACAAGAAATTGTCGGCCAGAGGGAAAGAGTACCCGAGAGATGTCATGAACGCTCGCGAAATCGTCGCCGGCTCAAGACCAGCCCTTAGACACTAGGCTACGCGCGCCGCCTTCGAAACCGAATTTCTTATCCATCCGATTCGGAATAGGTTGGAAGTTATTCGTGGCGCCGGGAGTGGGATTCGAACCCACGCGCCCCAAGGGGGCACAGGCTAGCCGTTGGTCCACGTTCCAGGCCTAGGCCCACGCTTTTGATGGCGTAGTCTGCCCGGTACCAGGCTCCGGAATCCCGGCGTGCGGAGTCGCAACAGTGATACCGACTATTTTTCCCCTTTTGCAGGAGAACAGACTCGACAAAGGACCCGAACGAGAGTCAAATCCCGCATTATAGCATTCTTTTCGCGTCTTGAGAGCCTATTTCTTTACACTCCGATTGACCCCGCACAATAGTGCTAGATTTCCAGATGTGAAAAGTCGTGATTCAAGCCGATTCCGCGGGATTGGCGGCGAAAATCGTCTAAAACGATTCCAGATAGAAAACGATTCTCAAAAGGGGTACTATTCCTGGCAGATCGCGCCACAAACCCCGGTTTTCCCTCAAGAATTCAAGGTCAACGGAATCCGACAAACTCATCGGCGAGACCAGCCGGTTTACATGTAGAAACGGGCAGGAACTGGATCATCAGGAATCGTGGGAAGACCAAATTAGGGCCCTTCCAAACGCGGCAGAGACGTGCGGGGGGACCTGGAAGCGCGGGAGTCGAGCGCCGGTCCGAAGCCGGTCGCGGCCCGAATTGCCAAGCCAGGTCAAAGAGGCCTATCCAAGGCCTTGAATGCGCAGGCTTGAGGTGCCTGTCCCGCAGGGGTTCGTGGGTTCAAATCCCACCTCCCGCACCATAAGAAGACCCGAAACAATGTTTAACTTCACCTCGCCCTCGCAACGCCTAACATTCAGCTTATCCTGAAAAACTGAGAGAAGAACAATAGTGGCAACCCGCCGCCGCAAAACAAGACGACTGCGAGCCAGCCGATGCCACGGTTGGGGACGATCCGGCCAGCACAGAGGATCAGGATCCCAGGGAGGACATGGAAACGCGGGATGGAAGAGGGGCAAATGGTCCGCTGTCATACGCTATGGATTACAGATCGCTGAACCCGGATTCAGATCTCTAAACCGAAACGGCTCCAACACTATCAACGTGAGCGATCTATCAGAGAGAATCCAGAGCTTCATCGAAGCCGGCCACGCCAAAGAAAACAGCGGCAAGTTCGAAGTGGACCTGGTCCGCGCAGGCTACACTAAGCTACTCGGCGAGGGACGCGTCGAAAAGCCGCTACGAGTTACGGTTGCGGATCATTCTAAGAGAGCCGCGGAGAAGATCTCTCAGGCTGGCGGGGAAATAATCAGTCCGACCAAACAAAAAGAAGGTTAGTTCTCAACGGTCCGTTTCATCGAACTCTTCAGACCACTAACTCGAATAACTCCCAGCGTCAGGCCGCCTGACAGAGAAGTAGGCTTCACCGAGAAACTCATCTGGACCGCACTCGCACTTGTCGTGTACCTCGTTATGGGAGAGACTCCGATCTTCGGAATCCCCCGAACGGGCACCACGACCGACCCGTTCGGACCGCTACGCGTCATCTTCGCATCACAACGCGGGACGCTCGTAGAACTCGGCATAGGACCAATCGTCACTGCAGGACTCATACTCCAGGTCCTGTCCGGCTCCAAGATGATCAACGTTGACTTCACAAACCCGCAGGACCGAGCCCTCTTCACCGGAGCGAGCAAAGTCCTCTCAATAGTCATGACCATATTCGAAGGAGTAGCATTCCTCGTCGGCGGAGCCTATAATTCAGCCGGGCAGGCTCCAAGCATCAACGCCGACTTTCTCATCATAATACAGCTGGTCTTCGCTGGGATAATCATCATACTATTAGACGAGATGCTGCAGAAGAACTGGGGATTCGGCAGCGGCATCAGCCTCTTCATCGCCGCAGGAGTCTGCCAGTCAATAGTATGGGACGCAATAGGACCAATCTCACCCGTCTCCGACCAGAAGTATCTTGGGGCAATTCTCGCCTTCATCCAAGCCCTGCTTGCACCCGGAGCACCATCCAAACTCCTGTCTCTCTCTGGCGACAACCCGCTCGTGAGACCCGGCAATCTCCCAGACATGCTGGGCTTCCTTGTGACAATAGTTGTCTTAGTCATCATAGTCTACTTGAACGGTTTGAGAGTGGAGGTTCCAGTCTCATACGCTAGGTACAGAGGATACAGGGGACAGTTTCCGATCAAACTCTTCTATGTGTCCAACATACCCGTGATTTTCGCCGCGGCACTCTTCGGAAACATCTACTTCATCGGACAACTGGTTTTCAACCGGTACAATTCAAGCTGCAACAACTTCTGGCTCGGCCTCATACCAGGCTGCTACACGACCGAGCCAAACAGCCAACAACTCATTCCCACCAAAGGTCTAGCCTACTACACGTTCGCACCAAGGCAACTCGGAGGTCTTAGCGGGGTCTTCTCCGACCCGGTGAGAGCCGTTGTATATCTGGCCATATTCGTAGCAACCTGCGTCTTCTTTGCGGTCACCTGGGTAGAAGTCGGAGGAATGGACTCGAAAACTGTTGCTAAGCAACTGATCGATTCAGGAATGCAGGTTGAAGGTTTCAGGAGATCCGCGGTTCCAATACGCCAGATCCTCGACCGGTACATACCAACGGTCACCGTGCTTGGCGGAATAATCATTGGATTCATAGCCGCTGGGGCGGACTTCCTCGGCGCGTTCGGAACCGGCACGGGAATACTTCTCACCGTGGGAATCATTGAGCAATACTATGAGATTCTGGTAAAGGAGAGAATCACTGAAATATACCCAGGGGTCAAATCCTTCCTCGGAACGTGAGCTAAGCTGGCCGGAACAATCATTGTCGCCGGAGTGCCAGGCGTTGGCAAGACCACAGTCCTCCAAGAGCTGGAGGCAACCGGTCAGCAACAAAACGTCCCTCTAAAAATCGTGAACTTTGGAGACGTCATGAATCATCTCTTCAAAACCTCCGGGAAACAGCTGCATCGGGACCACATGCGACGCCAAGACATCACCGAGCAAATCCGGATTCAACAGAGAGCAGCACAGAAGATCGCTAAGATGAGGGGTAAATCCAGCCTCATTGTTGACACTCACATGTTCGTTCGGACCACGGACGGGATATGGCCTGGAACACCGAGACGAGTGCTGGAAGCTCTACATCCAAGCGTGATAGTTTTGATCGAGGCGGGACCAGAAGAAGTAGCCAAGAGAAGAATGATGGATAATACGAGAGAACGGGAGAGTGACACAGTCGAGGAAGCGAGGATGGATCTAGAATGGTCGAGATACATGGCCAGCGCCAACGCGGTCCTCGCCGGAATCCCAATACAGATCGTGGCAAACCCTGAAGGACACCAGCATCAGGCCGCGAAGGACCTGTTAAGACTAATCGAGAAGCTGAACTAGAATGGCCGACATCATCAGCCAGATAATCGACTTCTTCTCTGGCCCAATCAAGAGCACGTGCCCCACCACGGCCTGTATCCCAACATCGACCTTCATCATCATCGTCTCAGCATTCCTCCTCTCGCTCATGACGAGCAGCGCCAACAGGTTCCTCGTCAACTACAAGATGGTCATGAACTCCCGGCGCGATTTCAGCGCATGGAACCAGGCCTTGCGAAAAGCCAGAAAAGACGGGGATGAGAAGCAGGTCGACAAGCTAATGAAACGCCAGTCTGCAGTTGTGAAGATGCAGACACGAGCAAACCTTGAACAAATGAAAACTACGGTCATAACATTCATCCCACTACTCCTAGTTTACCGTGTAATACTAGATGCATTCCCATTGAGCACGGCGGTAGCCTACTCGCCAATATACCTCCCAGGAGCCGCCACATCAACTGCATTATTCTCTGCGGGAGCCGGATTCATCTCGATGGTATATTGGTACTTCCTCGCAAGTTTTGCCATCGGCATACCTTTATCACGCCTCTTTGGAATCCAACAGTTCACCCTGAACCCAACGGATACGGGAAGCAAATAGTTGAAACCATCACAAAAGTCGCGAAGTCTAAGGAGAATAAAGCTCAGACTGCCCGGAGGTAAGCCTACCCTCCATTTCTCGGCGAAGGCGAGCGGTAGGCCGACCTGCTCTATCTGCGGAACCGAGCTGCATGGAGTGGTCTCCTCGAGGACAGGTTCGAAGGCCTCAACGTTCAGGGTTCCGACCAGGCCGTATGCAGGAGTCCTGTGCGGTAGCTGCCTATCCTCTCAGATACGTCAGCTAGCACGCCCCGTCGCCGACGCATGATAGTCACCGTCAGCGGCCTTCACGGAACTGGAAAATCCACTTACGCCGCCCAGCTATCGAAAGGCCTTAGACTGAGGCACGTCTCCGCAGGAGTGCTTTTCCGGCGAATCGCCAAAGATAGAAACATCTCACTTGAAGGCTTTGGCAATTCGGCCCTCGAAGACCCAACAATCGATAGGTTGATCGATGAAGAAACCATGAAGGAGGCTGAGCAAGGAGATGTCGTGATCGATGGACAGCTGGCCGGGTGGGTTTTGAAAGAGAAGTCAGACCTTCGAATCTATCTCACGGCTCCGGATGATGTGAGATTGGCAAGGATTGCCCGGAGGGATGGGCTGGAGCTGGATGAGGCGAAGCGTCAGACTGTTCAACGCGAGCGAGTTCAGCTCGAGAGATACCGTAGACACTATGGGTTGAATGTTGAGGACAAGTCCATCTATCATCTCGTTCTTGACACGAGTATTCTCTCGATAGATGAGACGGCGAAGGTCCTGATTATGACTGCTAGGGGCGTTAGGTCGAGGATGATGAAGGGTGTTCAAGCAAGCCTTAAATTGCGTTCTGGGCGGGCGTCCCGCGTTCTTAGAGGAAGGAAGTAGGAATGCCCAGCATAGAGGTCGGAAGAATATGCGTCAAGCTCAGCGGACGTGAAGCGGGAAGAAAGTGCGTCATCGTCGATGTTGTTGACAAGAACTTTGTTCTGGTCACTGGGCCCAAGAAGTTCAGCGGCGTCAAGCGCAGGAGAACTAACGTGAAACATCTCGAGCCCACTAGCGAGAGCTTGGAGGTCAAGAAGGGAGCGTCTGACGAGGACGTGACGAAGACTGCCGAGAAGGCGAAGAAATCGGCGTTTCTCAAAGAAATCGTAATTCCCTCTGCCGAAGCATTGCATGCCTCCTAGAAAACCTGCCTTTCTCCCTTACGCCGTGTTAGCTCGCTAGCGATTCTACTGGGTCGTAGAGGGCATGGACAGTTTAAGAACAAAAGCGTAATCGCTGTAGTAGAAGAATCTTGACGGTTCAATCGCCCTGGACAAGGAAGAGCGAGAAACTCGTCAAGATTGAGGAAGAGACAGACCCCTCCTATGGGTGTCCACCCGCGGGTCGACCTCTCGACCAGCATCTCAGGTTTGGCCTGATAGACTTGGACAAGCCCTCGGGGCCCTCCAGTCATGAAGTGGTCGCCTGGGTAAAGCGATTGATGAGGCTGAAGCACGCCGGACACGGCGGAACTCTAGAGGCCTGAGAAATGGCCGGAGCGATCCGATGGTCACGGGCGTGCTCCCGGTCGCCCTAGAGGAAGCTACGAAGACAATTCAAGCCTTCCTACTAACCGGGAAGGAGTACACGTGCGTCATGACGCTTCACGGAGACGTGGATGAGAAAGACATTCGGACTAGCCTCGAGGAGTTTGTTGGCGAGATCTACCAGAAGCCTCCCGTCCGGGCAGCGGTGAAGCGTGAGACGAGGAAGAGAAAGCGTTCTCAGAGCGTCGCAGGCGGACCCAGCTGAAAGGGAAGCACTGCTGAGAAAAATTGTCAGACCGATGGAGGACGCTTTCGAATACGTCCCAAAGATTGTGATCAGGGACTCAGCAGTGAGCGCCATATGCCACGGGGCAGAATTAGCAGTGCCCGGAGTGGTAAGACTCTCTGACAATATTCGTCCGGGCAGCTCAGTCGCGATATTTACACTGAAGGGAGAGCTGGTGGCACTCTCACGGGCATCGATGGACAGTCGTCAGGTTTTGGACGAGGAGCACGGGATTGCCGCGAAAACTGTGAGGGTCGTGATGCCGGCGGAGACTTATCCCAAGATGTGGAGGAAGACCGCCCAAGCCGAAGTCAAAGCCTAGAAGGATCGAGATTGGAAGAGAACAAGGTCTCCCTGATGTGTAATTGTGGAGAAGAGATAGTCGTCGAAGTTGACCCTGATGCGGAGAACGAGGTTACGTGTCAGAAGTGTGGCCAGCAATACAGGTTCTATGGTCGCAGTGTGCTGCGCTGGTAGCGTTCTAAGTCAGGAACGATGGGATCGTAAGTGCCGCAATCCAAAGAGGCACGGCTAGTAACGCCCATGTCCTCTTGTCCCATGCGAACACTTTCTGGCCATCGAGGATGAATATTGGGAGCATGTTGAATGCGGCCAGCAAGAGATTGAGCCGAACGCCCTGTTGGAAGAAGCTGAATGTTCCGTTCAGTGTTCCTATGACTATTGGAAGATTAGCCAAATGAGCAGCCACGTAGCCAGCCAGAAAGACGAGCGCAGCAGCAACATTGATCAGGGGACCCATTAGAGAGACAATTCCATTTGTCCTCTTATCGAGTCCTTCGCCAAAGTAACCAGATCGAGATGCAATGTAGACCGCTCCGGGCGCGGCGAAGACGAATGTTCCTCCCGAGACGAATGCGAAGAGCAGGGCCATGAGCGCTCCATATGTCCATAGCTTGAACTCCGCCCAGCAGCCGTACTTTTCAGCTGTGAACTTGTGGGCAAGCTCATGCCCAAGAAACCCTGTGCCCACGATTACCGCGGTCAGTGATAGGATCTCAAGGTATTGGACAATGTTTAGGGTCTGAAGCGGGAGGAGATACTGGACCGAGAAGCTGATGCTCAACACGGCGAGCGCGGTAAGGAGTGCCGTTAGCTCGCGGGGTGAAACCCTTGAGAGGACCGGAGTCTTCACCATTCGTATCGTCGGTGTTTCCGTCCTTCTTTCCGATCGAAGGATCGGTCTTGGTGCCCGGGCTTGTTCAATGTTGGGGCATGCGTGGTTCTCTGGGAGACGGTGGTAGACGCAGTGGACTCCTCCGCAGTAGCGGCAGATGTACGGGATGAACTCTTCTGCTCCGCAGACCGCGCACCGTTCCAAGAGGCTCTTGCCAAACAGTGGGCGTGGCCACTTAAAATCGTGCCTCAAACAAGGGGTCTGATTGGTGTGTAACCTTCTGGGGGACGGGTCGGGTTACGCTTTTCTTAGAATGTTTCCAAGTGCCGACTAGGCTCACGAGTGGCGTTCCCCGGGCATGGGCACTTGCCAACTCGCCCGTCCAGGGTTGATCGGCTGGCCCTGCCCAATCGCCACTCCTCCTACCCATCCTTTCTCAGAGAGCTGTCCTATTCTCTCTCAAGGAATCGAGGACATTCTAGAGGCATCCGTTCGTGAAGGGAAGGGAGGTTTGTGACGCGATCTACCAAGAATGGTACCCCCTTTTTGAGAGCCATTTTCTATTTGGAACCGTTTTAGCCGATTTTTCCATCTAATCCCGCGGAATCGGCTCGGATCACGTTTTTCGAATCGGGAAATATAGGTACTTTCGTAGGGGACCAATCGGCGTTTATAGAAAGGGCTCTCAAAACACGATTCAGGGCTGATTATGGGCGATTTTCCTAATGGATTTTTGACGGGGAAGAATCAGCCGTGTTCTGCCTTCAAGCATGCTGCAAAGGTTTCTCCCTTGTTCTCTAGAGAGACCGTAGCACCTGTTCAATATCCGGAGAATGGGTTCGCTACTAGCGAAGGGAGAAATTCCTTGGAATTGAGTATGCTGAAGGGGAAGATTCACCGGGCAAGAATAACGGCTGCTGACCTCAACTATGAGGGCAGCATAGAAGTCGACTCGTCGCTATTGGAAGCAGCAGGGATTATTCCCTTTGAACAGGTCGACATATGGAGCATAACATCCGGTGAGAGATTCTCGACCTATGCACTGCCAGCTCCAAGGGGAAGCGGGATAGTCGCTGTGAACGGTGCAGCCGCTCGGAAGGCTCAACCGGGCGACGAAATAATCATCGCGGCCTTCGCCCAAGTATCCGCGAAGGAAGCTGAAGGCTGGAAGCCGAGGGTAATATTCGTAGATGAGAAGAATCGCCTACGACCCTTGCCCAAGATTGCTCGGCCGCTCATCCGCGGCCCTTCCACCGGACACAACTGACTACTTTACTCCCCAACGGCGTTAGACTCTCTGAGCCTAACAATTCGCTAGTCTCTGGTCGAGTGTTTATCCGAGCTTGAAACTATCTCGCCTGTTGCGCGGTTAAAGCATACCTTGTACCTAATTAGATCGTCCCTTTGACGCTGAAAGCAGATTTCTACCGAGTCAAGGTACGTTTCGGAAAGCTGTACGCTGATCCCAGGGTCTTCGACAGGCCGCCGACCTTTGTGAAAGGGTATCTCCAGTCGAAGGGCCTGGCTGCGGAGAGAGCTGACCTGATCTACGAGACTACGGAGGATGTTATGCCTGTAGACGATACTGGTCGACCCTCTAGGCCTACTGGGACCGGAAAGTTCCGGTACGAAGGCAAGACTTTGCGTTCTGAGTATATGCAAGGAGCAAACATACGGCTGGAGTACACGGACTTCGGATCAGGCTACCTCCCAATGGACCATAGAGGGTCCTGGATGGCCGGCCGGTGGGACGATCTCTCTTTCGAGATGAAGGAACTGCACCACCAGCACTTGGACACGGGAATTGCAGATCTCGCGGAACTGTATGACATTCTCAAGAAGAGAGCTGCTCCCACAGCAATCGCGACGGTGGAACTACCATTGAAGGCTAGCAGTGTCTTTGACGCGACGGTGAGATTTCTCGAGAACCAAATTGGTCGGCTCGCTCAGAGGGAAGGAAGGACGGTTGAGGTCTATGCCGCCGGAAAACTCGATGGTAGCGAGAGAAAAGCGCTTGAGAGTCGAATTGGGCGAGACGCGACGGCTTCGACAGTATATGTTATCCTTGGTTCAACTTCGTAGCCAGTCTATGAACCTGGCCGAATACTGTCATGCGACTCTCTTGTAGGACTCTACGAATTCTGGATCCACCACTCCAGAGACGATTCGCTCAGATCCATCCGGAAGGACCACCGGGGTCCCTGCTGCATGGTAGGGAACCTCAAATCTCTCCAGCTTTTCCGGCGAGTCGACCTCGAAGAGCTTTCTACAAGCCCCATTCGAATAGTGAAACGCATACAGCTTCTCGACTCGCCTTTCCCCAAAGCCACCTGCGCGCCCGCCCGCAGACATACCGCTCTCCGGTAGTTGAAGTATGAAAATCGAGTTCTCGCCTTCGAGGGACTTTAGGTTCACATCGTTTTCGGCAACGAACAGTCTTCTACCTTTTTCCGATATCAGTTTTGTGAGTTCCTCAAGCGGCGTCATTTTGGCTCTCCTCTTAGGGGCTTTGGAGATTGAAAAGCTTGCGGGACCACGAATCAGAGGAAGGCGATTACCGAGTCTCTACTCTTGATCTTCAGGAGTTTCTGGACTTCAAGCCTCTCTTCTTCGGTAAGAGGGTTGTAGAGACGATCCTCTTGGGTTGTTCCTGAGTACCTGCCTGCTACAAGATACGTCTCCTTCCCGATCTCTTTCAAGACCGTAATCCGATTGAGGCTGTCTTTTTCGGTATACAAGTATAGAGGAGTATAATCGTATCTGGACAGTTCGGTCTTGTGAAGTGCTCTCTTATCTCCCAGCGTCTGTGTCATTGACGGGCACAGCGTATTTGCTCCGCTTATTTAATCCGACCGGGCGGGGGCCCACGAGGTAGACTTGACCATAGAAGCGGGTTCTCACCAGGCACATTAGACTATTCAGATTGCTTAATAATGAAGGGATTTCCCGAGAGCGATAAGTTCCTTTGAAAACTCAGACAGTCATCTTCGGAGTCATTCTACTCGTAGTTGGTGTAGTTGTCGCTGTGATATTTGGAGCAACAAGCATTACGGGGCGTACGCATCAATACATCCCGGCGGGTGGGATCGGGTTGGCTATTCTCGGCGGAATCCTAAGCATCCTCGGTGCAACCGCGAAGGCAGAAAGCCAAACTGAACAGTTCAAATGTCAAGTCTGTGGTGCTGTCTTCGGTTCCGATATCGCTCTGAAGTCTCACACCAAAGACAAACATGGGTCTAAGCCTTAGAGCTAGGCCGTGAGTTGCCGGCCCAACGTGTCAGCGAACCTAGAACTTGATCTGGCCTGACCTTCTGAGGGACTCGACTTGACCTTGCGTGTAGCGGAACATGATGTCTCCGCGTTCGGTCTGGAAATCCCAAGGGGCAACTAACACAACATCTCCCATCTTTATCCAGACTCTTCGTTTCATCTTTCCTCGTATGCGGCATACTCTCGTCACGCCATCTGCGCATTCCACTAGGACCCGGTCGTATCCCAGGAGATTCTTGACGGTCCCGTACATCTGGCCGGGGCCAGGCGTGAGCATCTCGCTTAAGTTGGCCTCACTGAGGACTTTGCGTTTCCCCATGTTTTTCTTCGTTTGAATGGTCCAGCAGTATTATTAAAACTCGGAGTCTCTGGACGAGTTTGTGTATGTCAAGCCGGGTTTTCATTGGAGTATCGGGGTTCAGCTATTCCACGTGGAGGGGACGATTCTATCCAAAAGACATTGGACCAGATGATTTTCTCAAGTATTATTCGCAACAACTTAACAGTGTTGAGATCAACAGTTCGTTCTATGCGTTTCCAAGCTTAGCAACGGTAAGGTCTTGGCATGGGAAGACAGGAGACGCGTTCAAGTTTGCATTCAAAGCCCCAAGAAAAATCACTCACCTCTCGAAACTGGGTGAAGGGGCCACTAAAACCGCCCTCGACATGTCAAAGAATCTAGAGACCCTAGGTGACAAACGTGGTCCGATACTGTTTCAACTACCTCCATTCTTGAGACAGACTCGGAATCTTCTAGAGAACTTTCTTTCACAGACCTCGAATATCCCTGACAGAGTATTCGAGTTCCGGCACCAGTCGTGGCTCGTTGACTCCACCTACGCATTGTTGGACAAGTATGACACCGGCTTCTGCATCGCAGAGACAGAAGACCTTGAGCCTGTACTCAAGACAACAGGACACCTAGCATATTTCCGCTTGAGAAAGGACTCTTACGATGCCAAGATAATTGAGAAATGGGTCGGCAATATCAAGAAGGCTATGGAAGATGCTGATCAGACGTTTGTGTATCTTCGCCATGACGAGACAGGCGAGAACGCTGAATTTGCTCAAAAGCTAAGGCAAGGTCTCTAGAACCTCCGGTAAAGCGGGGGTAGTGAAAGTGGCTAAGCGGTCTTGGCAGCGGCCCTCTTGACGTCTTCGTAAGCCGGTTCCTTGGAAGGATCGTCTGAGACCCAGCTGTATGTTACGACCCCATTCGAATCAAGTACGAAGACGCTTCTCTTTGCTGCGGTGTAGCCCTTTAGCCCTCCAAAGTTCTCATGAAAGACACCGTATTGCCGAACTACTTCCCTGTTGTAGTCGGAGAGAATTGGAAAGTTGAGCCGGTTATGCTCGGAGAATGCCTTGTTGGACCATGGATCGTTGACACTAATTGCGACGATGTGTGCAGGAACCTTGGAGAGTTCGGCGAGGCTGTCTCGAAATGTGCACATTTCTTTAGTGCAAACGCCTGTAAATGCGCCAGGGAAGAATGCGAGGACTGTGACTTTGTTTGTCTTCGCCATCTCGGAGAGGGTGTGAGGTTTCTTATCAGTGTCTACGAGTGTGAAGGTAGGGGCCTTTTCGCCTTGATTGACCATTTCTGATTCCGTCACTCCTGCTGCCTGTTTACTTCTTTAAGCCTTGCATACTGTCGAACTTTTGAAACGGAAGTCTGAGCGTAGTCTGAATTTCAAAAAGGGTAGTTTGGGAGCGTAGCTATTCCACAGACTGGTCCGACTTTGGATCTAGTGGCCCTTGCCGTGGCCGCTAGAATGACCGGGACCTTGACTGTGCGAGCCTTTGATGGCTCCTAGATGTCTCCCGTTCGATCCGTCTTTGCCGTGGTTTCCGTTCTTCGAGTGGCCGTACGCGTACGCATGGCCTTTCCCTTGGTTGTAGTCTGAGCTGGTGTGTCCGTTGTTCTTGTCGCCTCCTTTGCTATGTCCATTGCCGTGTCCTTCTCCACGTCCGTTGTCGTGTCCGTTGCCATGATTTCCGCTGTTGTCGCTCGAGCCAGTGCTTCCAGAGTTGGAAGAGGTAGGTGATGTGGGCGCTGTGTTCGTATTGGCGTTGTTGTTTGTTTGGTTTCCGTTGTTTACTGTGTTTGCGCTGGGGGGTGCGTGGTAGAGGAAGGGTACGCCTGCTGCGACAAGGCTTGAGGCGATTATTGCAATGGCACCGATTAGGCGTCTGTTGACTGGTAGGTTCATTGTTTCTTGATGTCTCCCATTTTTCTGCAACAACTCACTGGCAAGATACTTTATCCAAATTCTTGGACACTTGAGATGGCTCAATATGCTAGTATGATTGACGTCCGATTGTCATTGTTCACGTCAACGATAACACCATATTCTCGAAGAGAATCCTTCGGGCTCCCCTCAGAAGGGAGGACCTGTCCCCTTTCAGCTTAAAGTATCATCAAAAACAGAAACAGGATGAGCATTATGGGCGCTGTCACAAGCAGCCCGACCTTCGCAAATTCAAGGAATCCGAAGCCTGCTCCACGACTTTCGGCCTCCTCCAAGATTATGACGTTGCTTGCAGCCCCTAGGAGAGTCAGGGCACCAGCGAATGTGCTTGCACCCGCTAGGGCAGTCCACGCGCGCACGTCTAGTCCGCTGAACCCTGCAGCTTGCATGGTTCGTATGTAAACCGCCACGAATGGAACATTGCTCAACAACTGGCTCAGCAATAGACTCGTAACGAGTATTGGACCCACCGAACCTCGTGAATCGCCGGAGTTGATTGACGGAAGATATTGCATTAGTTGCTGGAGGGCGTTCGACCTCCAGAACGATTCCATCACAATGAACAGAGAGATGAAGAAAATCACCACGCCCCAGTCAACTGATCTCAGTATCTCTCTGCGCCTCTGACTACCCAGGAAAACGATTGTTGCGCCGATCAGCGAGACCGTGCCCAGATTGAAGTTTCCCTGAATTCCTAGAACTCTTGCTGAGCTCACCGCAAAGAATCCGATTACGGTTACCGCAACGGCCGCCGCAGACAGTTTCGCGAGCCGCGCGTCTCTTATAGCCTCCTCGGGAATCGAGTGGAATCCCTCCAACGAAGCATTTGCAAGGTCTCTTCGGAAATAGATTCGAAGAATTACGTATGCCGCGAGCAATGAAACTAGTGTGGGTGGGAGAAGAAAATAGAGGAAGTCGAAAAGAGGGTTCGAGATCCCGCTGGAGAGTGCGATGAGCAGATTTTGTGGATTTCCGACGGGTGTGAGAGCACTACCTATGGTGACTCCCATCGCCAGCGTGATCAGTAGTACGTTGGGGCGTATTCTCATCTGTCTTGCTAGTCCGAGCATGATCGGTGTTGCGACGAGTGCGAGAGTGTCATTGACTAGGAATGCAGAGAGAGCGCTCATTCCGAATAGTACTATAGCAAATGCTCTCTGCGGGGATTTTGCTACGCCAAGCATTCGGATAGTGACATACTCTAGCAGTCCCGAAATGTCCATTGCGGCGACGAGTGAGAACATTCCGAGAAGGAAGAAGATGACATCAAGGTTTACTGCTTGGTATGCCTCCCGGAGTGAGATTGGTCCGAGAAGCATTACGCTGACTGCGCCCGTCATCATTATTGTCCAAACCGGTATTCGCAGCCAGCGAAGGTTCCTTAGGATTATGAGCGAGTAGACTGCTGCGAAAATTGCTATTGAGGTGTAATTCAGCTCAAGCAAGGTGGGTGCAGTGAAGCCAGTCTGCTAGTTGATGTCTAGAAGCTGATACAGCCGGATAGTCCGGGTAACGACTTGGGATGTTGCTGATTTTCAGAGCTCTTCCAACATCTTTTGAGACCAGAGGAGTGATGGCTGGGGCTTTTCCGATGCTTTCTGTGTTTTTGGCCGCGTTGGTTCAGCTAGGAGGTTGGCAGACTTTGGTATGAGACCCTTGTTGTGGAGAACTGGGTGAGCTCCCGCAGGGTCCATCCCTAACCCTACTACCTTTCCTTCCTTGTCCCGTAGGATTCCGTTTTCGTAAGATCCCTTTTGATGGCCATCATAGTCGAAGATGTTGCCTGTGTCGTCAAGCCACGCGAGAGAGTGACCATCAAAGTCGACAATCCGCATGTTCTTGAGAATACGGTACCTTGCGGTTCCATTCTCGTCCCATATTACGTCAACCTCGTCCTTTTCCTCGTCACTCGATGGTTCCAAGCTATCACACACAGAGTGGAGTCAACCTAAGAAGGTTACCGATGATAACTACTCATGGGCATTAGGGTCTTCACTCCTGTCTTATTGGTCGAACATACAAATAGTAGGGCGCAGCCTCAGCAGCTCTGAAGGACTTTGCCGAAGGCGGGCGCTGCAAAGGTCTCAGCAAGACGTCAGAGAAAGAAAAACAAGCGTCGACGTTCTTCGGGGTCGAGGCGTCCGAGTAGACTCCGGAAGAGAACTCGGTAACCTTCGTTCTGGCCACTAGATCGCTATTTGTCTCGCATCAGAGGCTGCTGGATGTGTGCTTGTAAGCAGCTTGGAGGACCCTGAGAATTGTTCGGACGTTTGGCCTTGGTCCCATCTTCATTATGACCCAGCCTTCGCGATCATGCATTTCGGGTGACCTAGATACGACTCCTTCCATTATCAGAGTCTCCTTGGTATCTTGTGGCAGTCTTACATCGATCCTATCGGAACCGTGAAAGTGGGCAAATGCTTTGCCACCTACGCGTAGCTCAAAGTCTTCTGGTCCATGGTCTGCTTTTTCTACGCCTGGGAGAAGCAGTAGCTCGCCGGTTATTGTATCAGCGATACTCAATGTGATTGTCCAGTCCAACAGTGGAACTTTATGGCTTTTGAACCTTGGAGGTCAACTGTTTCTGATAAACTAGGATTGTTCCCGATTTCTCAAAGCCAGCGCTCTCCAACGCCCTGACCAATCTAGTCCCCTTGGGCACTAATGCTCTCACCCTGTCGCCTCTTTTGGCCGCGACATTGCGAAGATATTTTCCGTGGAGAGAAATCTCCTCGGGATTTCCCGCTGTGAAGCCCAGAGTTATGCGTCCCTCCTCACGGGAAAAGAGGGAGCATGATGATATCGGAGCTGAACCGGTGCAGATGACGCCTCTTTGGCTGACGAACCTTGTGAATGCCTTCGAGTTTAACGGATACCATGTCCATCCGTCTGAGAACGTCTGATGGGATTGCTCGAACTCGGGTCGGCTTGTAATCCAGCGCCACACTCGTAAGTTGAATTTCCGAGGCCGTTTGATCCCACGAGGAGGACTGCTTAATGGACGGTCAGACTTGAGCCTCTGGAATCTCTGCAAGAGTTTGAAACCAGTCTTGTCCAAATGTCTTCGCGAAGCGAGGTTGGAACTGCCGGTGCAAAGGCGGGCAACAGTCGCTCCTTCTCGAGACATGTATCGAGTTAGCGCCTTGTTGAGTCTTCCAGCCAAGCCCTGACCTCGATATGAGAGGTGGACTCGCACTCCTTCTAGCCATGCCATCTTTCGCGTCTGGAAATATGCATGCGCAATCCCAATTGGAGCATCTCTGTATTCTGCAACCAGCAATCTTCCCTTCTTGTCTCTGATCCAGTCATCCCAAACCTGGGGAATGTAGTCGCCACCGGGCCAGGTGTTCTTACAGAATTCGAGAACCTGCTCCTTGTCGCTTGCTCTCGCAGGGCGAATTCTTACTCGAGTCGGTACGCGTGATGATGGGTTCCGCTTTGGAAAGCCTAGTCAACCCTGTTGCTCGGAGGGTGTGGCCAGTCTCATGTACCGTTTAAGACGGGGCCAGCCAGTCTTTGCGTATTTCAATCTAGATCGATCTTTCTTGATCCAGCGAAGCATGTGAAAAAAGCTCTTTGCTCGCTTATCGTCTCTCTCGGAAATTGGCTCGTATCCCAAGTTGCGAATTTCATCCAAATAGGCGCCTTCCACTCTATCTTGGGCCTCACCAGTAATCGCTTTTGCCCGGACCCTTTTCTCTCCAAGTTGTTCCACTAGAACGGGACGCGCCTCATCAAAGAGAAAACTTGTGCAGATTTCAACTTGCTCCTTCTCTTGTATTTTCATCTGTGTGAGAAGATTCAGCGTGACCTCGGTGGCTTTCTTCAGATACAATTTTTGTTTGAAGTCTGGTTCTTGAAAGTACCTTACGGGTATCAGGTCATAATGGAACTCTGATGTTTCCTTTCTGTGGGCCCCTATTACTACCCCATGTAGAAGGTCTCCCACTCCGGCATCGTCGATTTGTATCGTCAATAAGTGAACACTTTAGCGTGGATATTGCTTGGTGTCTTGGGATAAGTCAGCTTTATTAGCATCTATCGATATTCCGATATCGGAAAGTCGATAAGAATGTGGATGCACGGTTGGAGACACCAGCGCCGAAGAGGACTGAGAACTTGGATTATCATGATGATACGACGCTCGCCTCGAAACGGGGCGGAGATAATGGCAGAGATCGAGACCATGACCCAGGGGTGGTGGAGACCCTCGCCTGGGTCGGTCTATCCGATACTCGATGACCTTGCAAAGGAAGGCCTGATCAAGAAACGAGACGACGGCAGATACGAGCTTACCGGAAAAGGAAACGAATCAATTGAGTGGCCTTTTGGAGCCCCAAACCCTCGACCTCAGAGCGTTGAGGATATGCTCAACGACATTGGCGGTTTTGTCTCGTATTTTGAAGATTTAGAGAAAACTGACAACTCGCAACTAGAGCCGCACAGACAGAAAATGCGAGATATTGTAGATCGACTGTCCAAGCTCACAAGTTAGAGTCCGCCTTATAGTAGAGAGTCTCGGGGTAGAGTTCGGAGTCGGTCTTAGCCAGTTGACCTGGTGATTCCTACTTGGTCGACGAGGAAGTGACCGAGATATGTAGGGATGTCGACTTCCCACCATCGGATCCATTTCCGCTCCTTCGACACATCGCGGATGCAGCTGAGAATCCGAATCATATTATCGCTGACTCGAAGGCCCTTTACGGGAGGGCCGAGTCTTCCATTCTGGATCTGGAACATGGCGTCCCTTGGAATGGTGGAGAAGTCTCCCTGACGATAATTCTGGAAACGGGTGTACCAGTTATTGGATATGTAGAGACCGTCGCCAGCCTCCTCTAGAATCTCATCCTTGGACATCTCGCCAGGCTCAAGCACTAGGCATGTAGATATCGGGATAATCTGACCAATGTCGGAAGCATAAACTGCATTTCCAGTCGAACGAGTCTTGAACTTGGCCGCAGTGCGCGAGTCATGATTAACGGTCTTCAACACTCCCTTGTCGATTAGCTGATTGGTTTGAGCAGGGTGTCCTTCATCGTCGAATGGAACTGAACCGGGCGCGTGAGGTCTTAGACGGTCATCAGTTAGCGTCAGTCGCTCGGAGCCGACCCTTTTGCCGAGGTTGTCTGGAAAATAGGAGAAACCAGCCTCGATCCCGTACGCCGACGCTGAGAATCCTGTCGTGTTGATTAGGTTGGCGAATATGGAGGGGCCGAACACCACGTTGTATTTTCCTTCTTTGCCTTGTTTTGGATGGAGTGATTGTTTTGCCATGGAGCCTGACTCTTGTCCTGCGCCGGCTGGGTCGAATTCGTTCAGGGTTGTTGCGACTGAGATTCCTTGGCCGCTTGCGTCGTCTTCGATGAAACTTCTTAGCGAGATTTCGATTAGTGTTTGTTCTGTTGAGGCGTCGGCACCTGCGGACGTCTTCAAAATCTTTTGTGTGTGATAGGATGAGAGTACTCCTGAGACTCTCTCTGCTCCTTCCTTCAGACTTGCATTGATAGCGGACTCGACCTTGTCGACAAGCTCTCCATCTAGACTCGGAATCTTCGGGTCATAGAGTCCTGAGATGTGCTTGTACGAAAATGGCCCTTTTGGAATGTGGCTATCAATCGTGTCTGGTAGGGCTTTGACTGCCGGAAGCATCTGGGCAATTGTCTTTTCGAGGGTGGAGATGGATGTGTCGCCTAGACGACTGGCGATGCTCCGGTTCCCAAAACCTAGATAGACAGAGGGACTGACAACATCCCAAGTCTTGGTAACTGTGATTGAGTTGTTGCTGAAACGGACCATCCGTCGCTTTTCGATCTCGATCTGGCCGACTACATCGGTTGCTCTTGCCTTGAGGCCTCGCTCAACAATCTGATTGGGAAGATCTCGGAGCGTTGCCTTAGAGTCTTGGACTGCTGACTGCAATCTTAGGCTCCTCCAGTTAATCTGATCTTTCGCAGACGGATTGGTGGTCCTCCCTCGTAGACCGGGGCGCCTTGGCTCGGGTCTCCCTTGCCACAAGTCCCCGCTCCGAACTCCATTCGCTTTCCCACAGCATCAACGCTTCCGTACAGCGTTGGCGTGGTCACTTCCAGCGCTGGGTTACGCACGTATCCTGTCAGCTCCCCGTTCTCAACTAGGTATGATTCGTGTCCAACGTAGCGCTCGTTGAATCGCTTGTCGTCGATGTTCCACTCCATGAACGTCTTCATGTAGACTCCGTGGTGAACGTCTTCTAGCAATTCCTCAAACGTGTGATCTCCCTGCTTTCATGAAGGTGTTAGCCATTCGCACTATAGGTTCGCGGTCAAATCCGACTGACCTTGAAGCAGCGTTGCTCTGAGTCTTGAATTCGGCCGCCGTTTCCCTATTGTGAAGCAAGCCCGAGACCTTTCCATGATCAATCAAAATTCTCTCCCGGGCTTGCACGCCCTCGTCGTCAAACTCGTAGAACCCGTACGAGCGGGGAAGGGTCGGGTCATCTGCTATTGTGACGTGTTCTGAGCCGACTTGGTAGCCAAGCATGTCTGGTTTGATGTAAGACTCGCCGGCCTGTGCTGCTTCGCGTCCGAGGATTCGGTCGGCTTCTTTGGGGATGCCCGCATGACTCGTGACAGATTATCCCGACGATCTCTGACCCCAGGACCATGTCCACTTCTCCAGAAGGAGGCTTCTTGCCTTTCTCGAGAATCTCGGCCATCGTCTTCGCTTCATCTAGTGCTATCTTGGGAAGATTCCATTGCTTTACGACCTCCCAGCCCCCGCTCTCGCCCTGGTTATTCCAGCGTTGGATTGTGCCCTTGTCGGACGCACCAGTAAGGAGGACGAAGAAGCTGGTTCTCGGGACAGTGCCGAAGACAAGCGCACCTTCTGAATTTGCAAAAACCTTCTCCTCAGTTTCACTCGACAAGTCAAGCAGCCTCGCTACAAGCTTCATCGATGTCGGAGTATCAGCAAGCGACCTTTCCGCCTCAGACAGCAAGGAGAGACGCTCCTCGACGCTGACGTCCGCAAGTGGAAGCTTCTCCTTCGCAGACCACCTCGCTCTAGACTCGGTTCGGCCAGCCATCCTGATAGGTATCTTTACGAGCCTGCCTGATTCTTTTGCGGTTCGGTAGGCAGACTCAACCGTTGCTCGTATGCGCTCCTTTGTGAGCGTATTTGTACAGGCAAAGCCCAGTGCCCCATTAACGAGGACTCTAACAGCGATTCCGGACTTTTTTGTGAATCCAGCGGGGTCTGGAGTACCATTCTTGAACACAAGTCGTATTCCCTCGTTTCTCTGAAAACGCGCCTCTGAATAGGATGCGCCGATAGTAGAGGCAGTGTCAACGGCGAACTTGACGAGATCTTCCAAATCTTGCTTCAGTCCTCAATCCGCATGACCCCAGCAGTGAGATGAGCAATTAAGCATACCGGGGGAATGCTGGTCCATGTAACAAAGAACCGACGGGAAGGGAGGGGGAAATTGTGGCCAATACGCCCGGTCGTCAGACAGTGCTGACCTGTTCTTCCGTGGCTGAGTTTCTCTGTTGCCTTCTCAAGAAGAGGTCCTTCATCCGTCTCGCAAGTCGTCCTAGTATGGACCGTTGATTCTCAGATAATCGTTTCTCCCAGTTTATTCTCGTCATTAGGTATGCTAATGACAGCCCTAGCCCTATCGAGAAGATTGCTGTGTAGAGATCGGCGCCGACAGTGTCGATGAGAATCTGATGAGAGGTTCTGGCCACATACAACATGGATAGTATCCAAATGAACTTTCCGGTGTAGAGAGACAGGAAAGACTTCCAAGCGCTATAGCGCATGATTCCTAGCGGGATGAACGCGGCGTCAACCAATGGAGACGCAGCGAACAAAAGTGCAACCAAGAACGTGCTTCCTCCCAAACGGTTCCTCAAGGAGTCAAACCGTTGTTCCCTTCCGAGAGCCCGCCTCGCTCCATACCCGAGTCCGTAGCTGACGAATTTGCCTATAGAAGATCCAAGAGCGGCGATTGCAGCAATCTGGATCAATCCAATCCCTATGAAGGGAGAGCCCGGGGCAGTAATCAGAGCGACGATAACTAGCATTGCAGGAGTTGGTAGGAATGGAATGATGTTCCCACCGATGCTAACGAAGAAGACCAGCAAGAGCGGGTTTCCACTGAATAACGACACGAGAGAGTCGATTATGGGGAAGGTTGACAGTGGAGAACCGTCCGGATGGCCCTCAGCGAAACAACCCTACTTGAAAAAGCCGCGCAAGAAGGTCGAACAGCTTCGCCAATCTGGTGATTGGTTCGGAGGCGACTGCTGTATGGATTCCCTATAATACAACGCCACTCCAAGGAGACTAACAGATCTGTCTTGGTCAAACTCACTTTCTACGGGGGCGCCGGGGAGATTGGTGGCAACAAGATTCTGATCGAGGACCACGGCTCCAAAGCCCTGCTTGACTTTGGAATGAGCCTGACCGACAGGGCACGGTTCTTCTCTGAGCCCTTCCTTTCGCCTCGTGATGAACATGGGCTGATACAGCTCGGCATAACGCCGAATCTAGCTGGGCTGTACAAGGGAGAGCAAGAGCAAGCCGCAGCCGGAGTCGTTTTGAGCCATGCCCATATCGACCATTCAATGTGCGTCTCGCTACTAAACCGAGACATCCCCGTGTACTGTGGCGAGACGACGCGGCTGATTCTTGAAGCTACTAGTGGAATGCGCCAGTCCGGATTCGAAAACAATTTGTCGGGCATCCAGTTCCGGACATTCCGGACCGGTGATTCGCTTGACCTTGGCACCCTCAAGATCGAACCTGTTCACGTAGACCATAGCGTACCCGGGTCCTACGGCTTCCTCGTGCGCACTTCAGAGGGTACGATTGCTTACAGTGGAGATTTTCGCGCCCACGGTCCCCGAGCCGATTTGACGAATGATTTTGCCGAGAAGGCACATTCCAGCGAGCCACGACTGTTTCTCTGCGAGGGAACAAACCTAGTCCGAGGGGACCTTCGAACTGAGTCTGAAGTCTCAGAAAAAGCCGCTATGATAGTTGAGAAAACAAAGGGACTTGTCCTGGCCAACTTCTCTACCGCCGACACCGACAGACTGAAGACATTTCACGAGATTGCTAAGAAAACCGACAGAGTACTAGCTGTTTCGCTGAAGCAAGCGCACCTGCTTTCTTCTCTCTTAAGAGATAGCAAGCTGGGCACACCGGACCCGATTCACGATCCGGACATTGTCGTCTATCAGAAGGCGAAGAAGAGCTATTATCATTGGGAACAGGATATTATTCAGAAGGCCAGCGTAAAGACCTCGAAAGATGTCAGATCATCTCAGGATAAGGTAATCCTAGCAGCTACATCCTACGACATGAACGAGTTGCTGGACATTCGACCCGGTCCGGCGGGAGCCTTCATCAATAGCAGCTCCGAACCCTTCAACGAAGAGATGGAGATAGACCACGAACGTTTCGTTAATTGGCTCAACTACTTTGGGCTGCCAATGTACCAAATTCACAGCTCAGGACATATGATGCCAACAGAACTCCGCTCTATAGTTGAACAGGTCGCACCGAAACGGCTAGTGCCGATCCATACCGAACAACCAAGGCTGTTCGAACTATTCATGAAAGACATCGCGGCTGTTGACCAAGTCCAGAAAGAATCTGTCCTGACAATGTGAGCTGAGAAAAGTCACACCTTCAGCACCGGTTGAACGATGCTGCCTGTTCCGCATAAATCCTAAATCCAAACCCTAGACGCTTCTGTTACAGTCCAAAAGACAATCCTAAGGCAATTGCCCCAATCACGAGGCCTGAACAGCATCCTGTTTACGAGTGTTCTCAGTAATCGAGTTGTCCGCGCTGGTTGTCACAGACCCGTCTTTTCCCCCCAGTGGAGGAGAATCATCACGGTTGGCGGTCTTAGAAAGACTCCTCTTATCGCACCACTGCAGGAACGCCTCCTCAGCCGCCTTACTGATGGAACCTCGTCCGTAGCCGAAAGCCTCCATCGCGACTCTTCGAAACCGTTCGTTCAGCTGGTCAGAGAGGTAGATCTTTAGCTCGCGCATTCGCAAGGTCCCCTTGTCCCTTTAGGGACTAGATAGACAAGCACCGCGTAACCGCATCTGGACTTGAACCAGTTTCGGAACGGGGAAATCATCAGAGAGCAGGTACTGATCTGAAGAGACATGTCCAAACAGACCGGTATGATGGACGACCTACGCCCGGTGCTTCCACCGTTCATAAGGCTTATCGCTTCAGCAATTGTCCTCATCGTGGTTCAGAGCATCATTCTGGGTTTTCCCGGAATAAACCAAACAGTGCCCAATAGCACCTATACAATGGCCGGACTAGCCGTCTTTGCTGTTGGCCTAGTGGGAGCGATAGTAGTTCTGAAGTTTGGAACACAACTAGCCAATGCTGCAGGCGACGCGTACAGATCCATAAAGGACTACGCGCCTCTACTTGGGTGGTTCTTTCAAATAGCAGCACTCTACCTCTTGTATGTCGCCTGTAAGGGAGTCACTGGGAACATCTTCGCGAGCGCACCATGGGCCTATCCAATGATCTTCCTCGCCCTCGCTATCATTCCAACCGTGAAGGCAGTTGTGAACGTCGTCCATTCGCTGGAAGGACACACAGTAAGGCAAGGCCTGAACTGATCTAAACCAGAATGAATCCGAACTTGTCGAGCTGAAACGGCAAGTTTAGGCCCTTGACCTTCCCCGTAGAAAACGGGTGTCTATCCCAAATTTCTTGTTGGAAAACATATCAGCCGTAGTTACGACCCAGAGGAAACCATTACTCAGAGCCATTTGCTCCGGTAGACCGTGGTCATTCCCTTTGGAATTGCGAGTTACCCACCCAGGATTCTACGAAATTCTAGGCGAGGGTGTTGTCCTGCTGACCGCCCCTCACGCGGGAGGGCCGACCGCAGACTTGCTGACAGGAGAGATTGTTGAAGGAGTCGCCCTCCAATCAGGCTGTCCCGGACTTGTCGGAAACACCAGTCGGGAAAATATGGACCTCAACCGGGCGCAAGCCTTCGATACAGGCTTTAGAGAGAGCATTGAGACGCTGACTCAAAAAAACGGCGTACGCCTCATCTTGGATATCCACGGAAAGGAAACACGCGGAGTCGAAATTGGAACCGCAGACGGTGAGACTGCATCAAAGGAGACGACGGATGTTGCCCTGAAATGTCTATCGAGACACTTTCAAGTGGAAGTCAACAAGAAGTACAAGGGACTAAAACACGGCAGCATAATCACAACTCATTCAAGAAAGGATCCTCAAGGCAGCTACATAGTCGAAGCCATACAAATGGAATTTGGACTAAGAGAACGATCGACAACGAGAAACAAAGCAATCAGTGGAATAACGGAGATCGTGGACTTAGTGAATCGGCATTACAAATAGAAGACGACACGTCAGGTTCTCTAAGCGAAGCTGCTCAAGGCTCCTGAAGCAGATTCAGTGGGACGCGTTGACTGCCCCACATAGTCGGGATCGTTCTGTCGGTCGCGATTTCGGCGAATTACGCGCACTCCGAAGAATACAGACCCCGCAAGCAAAGGAACCCCAATAGTCACAACACTTATCGCCGGCACGCAAAGCAGTTCTTTCGGCGTGCAGTTCAGGTCAGTTATGTGAAGCGCCAGTTCAGTACCGACAACAGCGGGCATCACGTTGCTTAGCAGGACCGAGCCGATTTCATTATTGTCCTGAGAGCTGAAACTCGGACCAACTTCTACCGTGTAAGCAAGGGTACCGAACGAGTGATAGAGCCAGTCGTCAGCGTTTCCCGCTTTGACGTGGTTGCTCTTACCCTCCTGCAGAAGCCTATAGCCGTTATAGTTCGACATTTGCAATGCTACTCCCCTCAGGAGACCGTCTGAGCTTGTGGGCTGAGGCGTGTAGGACCATGGAAAAAGGATCCAACCCCCTGCTGAGTGGTAGGACATGGAGAATGCTGGCGTGTTAGCGAGTGCGAAATCTCTGATCGCAATTGTCTCTGGTTCTGAGAAGGGGTCTGGTCCAGGATATTCGATATCGGTTGTGTTGGATGCTGGCCCGACTCCCCATTGGAAACCATAGTTTCTGTTCAAGTCCACTCCAAATGTTCCATCGCCGTTGTCCCTACGGTTCTTTCTCCATAGATTGTCGTGGACTTGAGAATATTCGAGCCCGTCAGGGTTGACTAGTGGAATGAACCACAGGTTGGCCTTTTCGAGGATCGTGTCTATTCGTGAGGTTTCATGTGCATTTGCGAGGAAATATCTTGCGAGATAGGCGACTGTTTCGAGAGACATCCACTCGTTTGAATGATGCAAGCCCATGAACAGTATGTTCGGTTTATCTCCACTCCCCTCGGTGATTCGAAGAGCGTAGATAGTCCGATTTTGGATGCTAGTTCCGATTGTCTCGAGCCTGACTAAGTCAGGCTTAGAAGCGTTTAGGCCTTCGAGCTCAGCTTGGAGGCTTGCGTAGGTGTGGAAATCAGCAGGTGTTGGAACGATGACGCCGATTGGAGTTGGGTTGACGTAGCCTCCCGCCCCAGCGACGCCTGGAACGAGTGAGATGACTGTCAAGCCGATCAATAGCACACCTAGAAGACTGGATTTCTCAGTGAAGAGCTTGACTCTCAATTTTGAATCTCTCCCCTTAGAGGAGAATCGCGATCGCGTAGATGATTACTGCCGTGATCGATGAGATTATCGCCAAAGTTGAGAGGGTCGGGATGAGTCCTTGCCGGTGGACTTCGTTCGCAATTAAGCCCGGAATTATGATTCCGATCACTTGGAATCCTTGAAATTGGGTTGGTCCCGTGAACAAAAATGGGAATGGGCCGGACAGCATGCCGAACAGCGGTTGTATGAGAAAAGTTAGACTGAGGGCTGTCAGCATTGTGATGGCGAATCTGCGTCGTCCATAGAGGATGGTGTACCTAGAACCGTATTTTATGATCAGCGCTGTCAAGAGCGAGATGCCCAGTGTGAAAACGATTATCAGCGGATTCGTGAGCAGAAAGAGCGCTGTGTAGCCCGGAACCACAACTCCTCCGGGAGACAATAACTCTCTCTCGTACCAGATCATACTGACAACGATTCCGATGAACACTCCGAGACTCAGGACGGTACTATTGACAGCTGGGAAGACCAAGCCGGTTGCACCTCCTCTAGCAATCCTATGAATCCGTATCCGAAACTGGTAACCATATTCCCGGTTGCAATCACGACGCCATCGTTTGGCGTAATTTCGTCCAGAATCTTCAGGACTTCTTGGGGAGTTCCTCTCTCTCGTGCGATGAGGTTATCCTTTGGATAACCGATCTTATCTGCACTCCTGGTGAAAGCGCCTACGTACTCTCCTGTAACAATAATTTTCTTGAATGGGATTTTGCCCCCCATCGACGTGCCGAATTCTGCGCTTCTCTGAGCCCGGTCTTCTCGGCTGTTGAAGAGGCCAATGAAAGGTCCTCTCCTAATTCTTAGCCGTCGGGCAAGCTCCTCTATCATGTTTCCCAATGAGTCAACATCATTGACGCCGAAAGCAATGACAACAACATATCTTCCACTCGGGGACTGTCGGTTGAGAATCCTGACAGTTCCGAAGTCCGGTTTTGACTCTAACATTCCCTCTAGAGACTTGTCCTTGTCTAGTCCGAGAAGCTGGCTGACTTTCAGAGCAATAGCGAGATTCTCCTTGAAAGTGATGTAGGGAAAAGCCTCGATAATCGAGTCTGGAACAGTACTAGGGTCCGCTGAGACAACTACTGCGGAGCGCTTCGCAGCCTCCTCACGAATAGTGGGAAGCAGTTTCTCCTCACAGGTCACGACAACTTGACCTCTCGGAATCGTCCGGCAAAGATATCGAGTTGCAGAGACAAGATCGGGCCCGATAACGTCCAAGTGATCGTGGCGAACGTTTGTTATGACGCCGATTGTTGCTCTGATCAGCTTCTCTTCTGAGACCGATTGGGATTCAGGTGCAAGTGCCATGCACTCAACAACGAGCGCCTGGGCGTGTTGCTTTGTGGCAAACTTCACGACATCCTTTTGTTCTCTAATGTTTCCTTCCGGGAAACCTCCGCTCTCGACGACTCTGATTATCCGCTCATTTCCCCAAATGTCGATAATCGCAGGCATCTTTCCAGTAGTCTTAGTTACTACTCTGAGGCCGTTGGCTCTTAGAGCGGCTCCTATGAGCCGGGAGGTGCCGGTTTTGCCTCGGCTCCCGTTTACGTGGATGCGGATGGGTATAGACTCAAGTCTGGCGAGATGATTGCGCCACTCGCGATATCCGGCTACAATGCAGATTGTCCAGAAGGATGTCAGTGCTGTGGCAATCGCAACTGGACTGTTCAGAAGGGCAAACCTAGGAAGAACAATCACCGCTTGGGTCCCTCCAGAAGGACCAATAATGTTCAAGGATCCGAGAACAACTAGTATCGAGACAACTACGCCGATAACTCCCCATATGAGAGTAGATAGCCGTATGCCTTTCGAGGTCTCGCCAAAATCCGTGTTTTCACGGCCATTTTCTCTTGACATTAAACGAACTCATCTATCTCTTTGTTGTGAAGCAGGTGGAATGCCGCGGCAGCCCGCTGTTATTTACGTTTCCTACGGAGACGCCGTAAGTTAGGGATATAAGACCGATGTATGCGGAATGATTGAGATGGCTATGGGTGACCACAAGTGATTCGCAGCCCTTTTATGTTTAGTCGAGTGGCGGAAAGATGAAACAGCGAATGATCCGGTTCAGAATAATGCTAACTATCTTGTTATTCGTTTCGATGCCGGTTGTATTCGGAGCGTATATCCCTGGCGGAGCACATGATCAGCAATACCCCTTCGCCGCCATAAAGGTCCAGCAGGCTACCGGTATACTGCGCGACCCACCGTTATCCCAGACCTATGATGGGAAAACTCAGACAGTAATCGGATCTGACCTGATAACCAACACAGTTACGAACGGCCCTCTGACGCTGACCGTTCCCGCCACAGAGACGGTAAGAGCAGGCTCATCGATCACATTCAACGTCAATGCTTCTGAGCCAGGCTATCCGAATTTGACAATTACTCTGACGGCGACCGGTCTCCCGAACGGGGCTAGCCTGGCAGTCGCTTCAGGGAATCCCATCCCCTCCACATTTGCGTGGTCACCCGGTGCAACACAGGCGTTAGGAAACTACACGGTGAGTTTTATCGCTTCTAACAATGCCAAACCGCCCATAACCGTGACAGAGACCGTAACTATTGAAGTGTTGAAAGCAATGCTCCTTCCCAGTCTTGCCGTTCCATCTGGCGAGCAGAAAATTTACGCTGGGGCTATGTTCTCGTTCGCGGTCATAGCAACAGACTTGAACCTTCCGCCACTCCCCATAATCCTTTCAGCTTCAGGCTTACCCCCTGGTGCCACATTCAATTCGGATACAGGGGTTCTCACATGGATTCCCTCCGTCCCACAGACGGGGCGCTATGTGATCTCGTTCGCAGCGAGTAACGGTTTGAGCGGAGCGACTACGGGGAGAGTCGTGGTCACGGTTTCGGGCTCACTCTTAGGAACCGCTTCATTATCCACTGTTCCTGACTGGACAATGATGTGGGTTCTACCGCTTTCAATCGGTTTGGTATTCGGTATTGTTCCGTCAATCGCACTCTTTGTTAGAAGTAGACGTGCAACAAATGCTATGCTAGGAAACGGTTTCCAAACGAACTTGAAACGCCAACCAGGCAGCCTGGGAATCGAAACAGATCTCTCAAAGGATAAGTCTAGCGATGAACCAGCTTCCCGCTAAGCTTCAGGGTCCGAAAGAGATCGACCCTAGCATAAGGCGCGGTCCTGGGTCTCAGCTGAAAGGGTAACAAGCTACTTTTCCGGTTTGGCACCATAATATGATCCGTGCCTAAGCCACCACCCTAACGTCTGATTCGGAAGGTCTGTTCTCGTCTATACTCAAGGTGCTCGGGCAACAGCGAGAGATGGAGAACCATTTGCGATTGAGAAACCTCACCTCAGTGGCTTGGATCCTCCTTATCTTGACAATATTGGTCCAACCGATTCACTCCTCCCAGCAAATAGGTTGCACCCCCCCTGCATTCTGTGCCAACTTCAAAGTTACTGGCATTACTCCGCAAACCACAAACTTCATCGCCACTCCAACCGGTGGCACTCCTCCCTTTTCATTTTCGTGGAATTTCAGCGACGGCTCAAGCGACATAGGGGGGTCCGTTACCCATTCATTTCCCTCCCCCAATACGTATCTTGTCACCCTGGTCGCGTCCGATTCTGGTGGCCAATCGTTCACGATATCGCATGACGTTACGGAACTGCAAAGCCTACCAAGTTCTCCATTCGCTCCAGGAGCGATGCCTTCGTGGAATTCTCAAGTAACCTGCATAGCTTCCCCAACGACAATTTCCGGGATCATAGGCACAACTGCGAACTCTAACGGAGGCGCTGACCTCTCTGGGGCAAAGACCACCAGTCTTATCCTAAAACACACTCTCGACTACCCCTGTGAAAATTTCGGTTTCTCCATCTTTGTGGAAATCCACAATCTCACAGTCACCTATGGCCCTTTTACGACAACTGACTGTTCCATCATAAACGGAGCGGATAGTTGTGACATTGTCGGCAACATTGCAGACTTGGGTCAACTATGCGACGCATGCCTTCCGGGAACCATCTACATGCACGAGATGCGTTGGGAGGTCGAAAGGCAATGGAGCGCTTCAGGAAACGATGCCCCAAGCTTGGCAGCTTATGGGCTGCCTCAGCAGAGTCAACAGCTCGACGTTCAAGGATTCGTATATTGGAGCTTCTTAGCCCCAGCTGACGCCACCCACGACTATAGCGGCTGGTATCTCGAGCTGACCGCCTGGAAGCCGGCTCAGCCAGGCATTTCAAAGTGCACATTGTCTGACTTTGACCGAGACGGCAGAGTCAACATCCTCGACCTCAGCCTTCTCGGCTATCACTATGAAACAAATCAAGGAGCACCGCTCTACGAGTCTTCTTTCGACCTAAACAATGACGGAAGAATCAACATAATAGACCTAAGCATATTCGCCCTTTCCTACGGAAAGACTTGCTAATCTCATCCTGTCCTCCAAGCTATACTGGCTCTCCCGGTTATCAGGAGCCGATTGTGTGGAAAAATAATCAAATGTAAACATCTAGCTTAACTAGAGTTCAACTCTAGTGGGGCCGAACAGGACTCTTCTCACAAAACTATGGGAATCAAGGATCGTTAGACAAATGACCGGGATTGCCGCATGGCTCTTTACGTCAATCCTTTGCGCGAGACCTTTGGTGCATTATCATGGAGAAAACAGCGATGAAAAAGCACACCGCTAGGCCTCCGAACACGAGAACCCAGGCATCCCATACTCCTCTCCCGCCTATGATGGGGAAGTAGTACACCGCTGAGCTTCCATAGAATAGAGCGATCCCATATAGTTCGTCCGCAGTCACTGACAAGACACCAAAACCATAGCATGCGATCCCGAAAAGGATAAGCCAGAAAATCTGGCTACCTGGCCTATTCAAGGGAAATCATGCCCACGACCGTTGGTCCAACAGGCTGGTTTTCCGAGCGCCGAAAACCGAGCTGAGGAAAGGGTTTCGTTCTTCTTATGCAGTAACGATGGGCGCCAGCCGACTCCGTTGGGACCCGAATCTAGGTCTTCTCCTTCGTTCGGGCGGCCTTTCACGTGCTCTTCCATCCATCCATTCAGGGATGACAACCGCTCTCACCAGCTGTTGGAGAGTTACGCCTCTTTTTCGGGCAATGACCTCAAGTTCGACATAATGCTTGTTGTCCAACGTCTGCATGAACTTTCGCGTCGACATAGAACGCTCGACACACCAATGGTATCCAAGGGCTGAATGCGATATAACTTTGATGCTAGCCATCTAACACTTTGGAACACTTTCAATGCTCGTCCCCTGAAGTCGGAACAATAATCGACATGGGTTGCACTTCCAGTGAGCCTGATTGACCATAGAGATTCACTCCGAAAGCCATCAACATGAAGTAGTCGGGTTACAGTCTCCCTTTGTACAGGGGAGAGCTTTGAATATCGACGTATCACCCATGAGCAGTGCCCGGGAGGCTGGTACGGCATCCCATTCCCACAGCCAAGGCCATGCCCATCACGGGTCTTCTAAGGATCCCGCATTCATGGCAGAAACGCTGTTACAGCTGAAAAACTCCGACCCAGAGCTTTTCAGCGAGGCATGGAAAAAAATCCCTCAGATTACACAGGAGAATATCCTAGCTTACCTTCGAAAGCATGGTAGGGAGGAGCAAGTCTCTACCCTGAATGCAAATTTTGAAGACAAGAATTCCCACACAAAACACAAAGGTCCGGATCATAGCGGTCATCTCGAGCATTTAGACAATCGACACGAGAAGAACCTTCCACACTCCCCTTTGCTCGAAACAAGACATATCGACCCAGCACCCAGCAGGCCACTTTACGAGTGGACTGACGGGGAGCTACTGGCCCACACTCTTCTCGACTCTGAAATCAAAGGCAACCCCTCCGAGCCTGGAAAGACTGATACCGAACTTGCTCTGGAGCTTAGGAAGATATCAAAACAAAACACGGTTCAAATCGTCCAAAACGAACTGATACGACGACTCCTCCAGACAATCGCTGGAAAAGCCTAGCTCCAAGAAAGACTTCCTTTCTCCTACAGTCAAAGGAGTCCTAGACGGCCCGCATTCCTCCCTGGTAGACAGACGCGACCAGTCTCAGAGCCGCTACATTCTCAGTGGGATCAGCGTCGAGCAGAACTAGATCGGCAATCTTTCCCGCCTGAATCGACCCGCGCTCAGTTTCCCCAATAAGCCCGGCAGCCCTAGAAGTTGCAGCAAGGAGAACATCCTGAACGCTCATTCCGCAATCCACCATCAGCTCTGCTTCTCGAGCAATCCGCCCATGACGTGCCGCTCCTCCGCCTGCATCAGTACCTAGCGCAATTTGAACGCCCATCTGAGATGCCAGTAGCACGGATTTGCGGGACCCTTCCCGAAGACCCTCGGCTCTGGTCCGACGACTCTCTGGCCAGTCAACTGCAGACGCATAGTACAGCATGGCATCCCACACCGACATTGTTGGGACAAGGAACGTCTTGTTTCTTGCCATTGCCTCAATATCTTCCTTCTCCAAGAACATACCATGTTCGATTGAATCAACACCACTTCGTGCGGCAATATGGCAGCTCTCACGATCGTTTGCGTGACAGGCAATCCTGTATCCCGCTCGATGTGCCTCCTGAACGGCTACTGAAAGTAGCCGGGCGTCGAAGGGAATATCGGACGCATCCTTCGGACGCGCTCCCTCGTTCCAGCCTGATAAGGCAACTTTGACCAGACTGACACCGGCCTCGATTTCCTCTCGAATGGCCTCGCGCAGTTCGTTCGCATCGCCGAACAGTCTTGCGAAGGGAACGTAGGTTCCGCGGTGTGCGATCCATGTTCCTGCTGGATGGATGGTTGGAGCACGAATTTCGCCGGCCTTGGAAGCTCGAGCTAGTTTGATATTGATAGCATGGGGGGCTCCAACATCCCGTGCTGTTGTTATTCCACTCCGCAGACTCGTCTCCGCCAG
>WNGQ01000652.1_pt1 | contig 35732 bp, 32 predicted proteins | sample 5407661 | NCBI WGS metagenome assembly WNGQ01 (sample SAMN13153382, study PRJNA577476) | soil metagenome | isolation source: 60 cm soil or saprolite under Garry oak tree replicate 2 | place: USA:California | collected 2016-06-15 | reverse complement strand
GCTACAAACTGCTCTTGGGCATGTCGAAAGGAGGGGCGTTCCGAAGCAGATCACACGTCGATGAGTATGTAAAGGCCCACCAGCTCCAGAGGAAGCGTTAGACAGATGGCTGACGGCCCACGATACTCAGTTCCGTTCAGGCGCAGAAGAGAGGGTAGGACAGACTACAAGCTTCGCCGAGCCCTTGTCCGATCAGGGAAACCGAGAGCCGTTGTCCGGGTCACCAACAAGTATGTTTACGTCCAGATCACAGATGCCGAGCTTCGCGGTGACATTGTGCGAGCAGCGGCATCATCCAAGGAGCTTGCAAAGATGGGATGGAAGGGAGCGACAGGAAATATTCCATCAGCCTACCTTACCGGGATATTGGCCGCGCGCCGCGCTCTGGCGAAAGGAATCAAAGAGGCCGTGCTTGACATCGGCTTGAAACCTTCAACGAAAGGTTCCAAGTTGTTTGCTGTCTTGAAGGGTCTCTCGGACGCAGGGTTCGAAGTCCCGCACTCCGACGGACCACTACCTGACAAGGGTCGGATTGGCGGAGCGCACATTTCCGAGTATGCAAAGAAGCTCTCAGGCGAAACAGACGTCTACCGGAAAACGTTCAGCGGATATCTGAAACGCGGCTTGAAGCCTGAAGAACTCTCCAACCATTTCGAACAGGTCCGACAACAGATTCAAACGGCACCTATTGAGGCGAAAGCATGAGCCAGAGACCATACCAGGGAGGCGGCGGGAGGCCTGGTCAAGAGGTAGGGTGGGTTCCGAAGACGAAGCTTGGAAAGCTCGTCCAAGCAGGCGAAATCGTCTCAATGGAAGAGATCTTCACCCAAGGAATGAGAATCAAAGAACCGGAGATCGTTGACACGCTGTTACCCAATATCCAGCAAGAAGTCTTAGGTATTGGCTTCGTCCAGAAACAGACTGATGCCGGCGAAAGATCGCGATTCCGAGCTATCGTAGCTGTCGGGAACGGCGACGGTTACATTGGCGTTGGAGAAGGAAAGGCACGGCAAGTTCGCACCGCGATCGACAAGGGGACAATACAGGCCAAGCTCAACGTTGTCCCGGTGCGCAGGGGATGTGGGAGCTGGGAATGCCGCTGTGGCAGACAACACACTGTACCATTCAGCGTTGTTGGGAAATGTGGAAGTGTGAGAGTGCACGTTCTTCCAAGCCCTAGAGGACTTGGACTTGTCGCTGGTGAGATACCAAAGCAGGTCTTGAGGCTGGCCGGAGTTAAGGACTGTTGGACGCGAACCTACGGGTCCACCTCAACACTCACCTCTTCCGCGCTCGCAGTGTTCGACGCGCTAGTTCAGACGTACAATGTGGTTACCCAACAGGACTGGGTGGCATAAGATTGGCAGAATCTGCTAAGCAGGCTGTTATCCTCGCAGTACGCATCCGCGGAACAGCAACCGACAACCCTGACATTAGAAAAACCATGGAGATTTTGAAGATGGAGAGTACCTTCCGTGCACGGCTCCTAGAGAACAGCCCATCGACCCTAGGCATGTTGCGGGCGGCCAAGAACTTGGTCGCGTGGGGGCAGGTTAACCCGGAGGTGATGGAGGCACTGTTGCGTAAGAGAGCGGAGAGGGACGGAAATAAGAAGCTGGATGAAGATTTTGCGAAAGTGTTTTTCAAGAAAGAGAATCTTGCCGATCTCGCCAAGTCTATTGTCGCCGGGGAGATTGGCGTCAAGGACTTGTGGGTTGCCGGCGTGAAGCCGAGGTTCAGGCTTCATCCTCCAAAAGGCGGCTTCAAACGAAGCACAAGAAGAGCCGCAACCGATGGGGGAGAGCTTGGCTATAGAGGCGAAGACATCAACCGTCTCGTCAAGCGAATGATCTAGCCGGCTGACGCAGAAGCGCAAACTCCAATACGGTCCGGAAATCGCCGCCGCAATTTTTAGGTGTCAGACGACACGTATGGTCGCCTCGGATCTAGGACCAGTGTATCCTGTTGCCGGATAATGGAAAACCAAAAAAGGAAAGGGGTCAGTAACATCGCCTTAGTTACTAGCTGACTGAGATGAGTATTCTCTAAGACAAGAAAGCGGAGGATTGCTCAAACGATGTAGGATCTCCGTGAACGACGTATACGGTCCGGCGCAATGGCGCCTTGGTTGTTTCCTGGACTAGATACGGCAATCCTTTACGATTGTTCGCGTGGCAAAGGTTACCGGTAGAGTGGTTTTCTGGATCGATACGATGGTAACTTTGACACCCTCGCCGGGAACATACAGCGGACCAAAGTATGCGCAACCGCGTCCCGATATTGTTATTGTCGATTCGACGAACAAGCTCAGAAAAGTGCGGCTGACGTAGGGACTGATTATTACGCCTGGGTCAAGCGGAGGTCCAGCGAACACCGCTAGTACCGTAGTGTTTGAGAAGTCGATTCGTGGAAGAGACACATACGTGCAGGCGTCGGGGCAGAAGCTAGCATTCCACACTCGAGCCCACGTTGTCGCATCGTTAATCACAAGATTCAGAGGTGTTTGCTGGAAAGTGATCCATCCATCGATGACTCCTTTGACTGGAACACTTGACTCAAATGACAAGGCTTGTCCAACTCCGAACGTCGTGACCGTTAGAACTGTCAGTATTGCAACAGCGACCCCGGCCCTTCTCAAATAAACCCGACCCCTTCGTGAACACTGTTAGGCCTTCCCGTGTATGTTAAGATAGCGTCGAGGGCTCAGTTCCAGTGTTCAGAACGGAGCGTTCAACCACCAGACGCTCAGATAACCTCGCACTCTGCGCCCTGCTCAAACGTAAAATTGCCATGGTAATTTCCCAACAAAACTCCAATATAGTTCCCGGAATATTCTCGGTCGGTCTGCTATGGCTCACAGCAGAGACTCAACCAGAAAGAAACGCACACGTCGGTCAGGATGGTGGTTCGATATATTCGAGGAAATGGATCGGATGGACCGCTTGATGGACGAGATGATGAGAAAGGCGATAGAGATGCCGAAGGCGAGTGAGGGACCACAACCCTTCGTCTACGGGTTCTCAATGTCCGTCGGAGAAGACGGTAAACCCGTGATTCGAGAGTTCGGCAACGTTGAACCAACCTCTCGGGGGCCCTTGCTGAAAGAGGAACGGGAACCACTTGTGGATGTTCTGCAAGAGGGTAATGAAGTGGTCGTTGTGACCGAATTGCCAGGGGTAGAGAAGGAACATATCAAACTCGAATCCACTGACCGGGCACTGAAGATAGCAGTAGAATCAGCGATGCGACGTTATTTCAAAGAGCTCGAACTGCCCCACCTGGTCGATCCACGAACTGCAAACGCCACGTACAAGAACGGGGTTCTCGAGGTCCGATTCACCAAGAGCGACGAGAAACGACCCGCAAGAGCTATTCAAGTTGAATAGGTGACCTCGATTCACGACACTTAACCTAAGCTCGTGCGTCGTGCAGTCTGCTGGGAACTTGATGAAGAGAAGGCCTCCTTCCAGATCTTTCGCCAAACCATAAAATCCCCTGCCGTAACGCCTCGACTCTCGGCAGATGGTTTGTGATAGAACCCTGGGTTGTTATCGCAGCCATCTCGTTGGCTTTCAGCATTCCAGTTCTAATGTCATCCTACTACACAGTGATCCTATTTGTCAGCTCCCTTCGATATCCGAGATACTTAGGAAATCTCAGCCCTTCCACTGAGAGCTTCCCTCCAGTCTCTGTTCTAATCGCTTCGTACAACGAGAAGTTCGTGATCGCGCGGACTCTTGATGCAATCAAGAGTCTGGACTACCCAGCAGGAAAGCTTCAGGTGGTTGTCGCTGACGACTCCACGGATGATACCCGCGGGGTAATAGACAAGAAAGTGGAAGAACTGAATTCTTCGGGCCTCATCGCTCTCGTATCTAGACGAAACAACAGGGAGGGATTCAAGAGCGGTGCATTGAATCACGCTGCTCCTCTGTTGAGAGGTGACTACGTCCTACTTCTTGATGCGGATTCAACGGTTACACACGCAACATTATCTCGAGGACTCGCGGCTTTTCGATTAGATCCCAGAATAGCATTCGTTTCGTTCCGCGTTGGCCACTACAACCGCGAACAAAACCTGATCACAAGATTGTTCGCTCTGTCTCAAGACCAAGGAGACACGATAACGAAGATGGGATCGTACGCACTGGACGCGCCCTACTCATTTCAAGGAGGATTTACGCTGATATCGCTAGCCGTTCTCAGAGAGGTCGGGTTTTGGACCAACGACTCCATAGTGGACGACGCGGACCTCTCATGCAAGGTATACTCCGCAGGGTGGCGGGGCATCTACCTAAGCGATGTCAAGGTCTTCGGCGAAGACCCCTCCAACCTTGAGGTTTGGAAGAAGCAAGCCGCGAGAGTGTCCCAGGGTTGGACCAAGTGTGCCCGCTCAAACTGGCGAAAAATCCTCGGATCTAACAAACTCACTCCTTGGAAGAGAATCGCTTTGCTACTCTTCCTACTCGGACCCTTCTCAGCACTCAGTTGGATCGTGGTCACGTTCGTCTCTGCAATTGGACTTATCCTCGGGTTCAGTGCACCTACAAACTCGATATTCACGAGCCCGGTCTATGTAACCATAGTGACTTTGCCACTAGTCGCCTTCTTCCTTTCAGGGGCCTACGCGCTTCAAGTGCAGAAGATAATGACTGCGAAAAACCTACTTCTTCTCCCTCTTCTTTCCTACACAAGCTTGTGCATGGCGACCGCGATCAGCTTTGGTTTCTTGCAGGGAATTAGAGGAAGACCCGGGTTCTTTTTCCGAACACCCAAAAGCGGGGTCGAAAGTAATGAAAGAAGTAGGCAGTATTTCCACGATATTCGGCACGACAGAATCGCTATTGCGGAAGCAGTTCTAGCAATTCTTGCTATCGCCATTGGTCTGATTGTGTTGACAGAAGGCGTCTGGGTTCTTTCTCTGTCACTTGCTGGATTCGGAGTCCTGACGCTGAAATCGATGAGCCTTTCTAGGATTCTAGGATCTAGGTTCCGATAGAAGGAGAGACGACATACCAGCAGAAAAGGGGCTATAGACATGGAGATACTTGACGCCTTCGCAAGTGTACAATAATTGGTTCGGTCCTCCCTGTAAGCAAGAACAAAGACCAACTGATTCAGACGACGGTTCTCGATCGTCCGAGCGTAGTCAGCGACACCCAAGACCCATCGACAGAAACAATCCGTCTTATTTAGACAACCAGTCGTAAGACCCCGATATATCGAGTTCCAACCAACCAAATAATAGGGCCCAAGCCCCCGCGACACAGCGGGGCTGCAGGGTGGGCTAGGTTGAGGGTTTCGATAGTTATTCCGGCACTCAATGAAGAGGACAGCATTGGTAGGGTCTTGGACCAGATTCCCTTCGACCGATTGCCCGAAACCGAAGTAATAGTCGTTGATAACGGGTCATACGACGACACTGCTGAAGTAGCGGTCAAAAAAGGGGCAAGGGTAGTCTTTGAACCTCACAAAGGATACGGAGTCGCCACTCGAAAGGGCATGTCAGAAGCCAAAGGAGACATTGTCGTCACAATGGATGCGGACGGCGGCCACTGGCCAGGTGATCTTCCAAATATAGTGAAACCAGTCGACGCTGGATCATACGGGGCCGCGCTTGGTGTTCGAATCCATAGCTATCCACACGGTATGAAGATAAGGCGATTTCTAGGAAACGTATTACTCGCGAGGTTCTTCAACGCGCTGTATAGAGAGCGTCTAAGCGATGTCCAGTGCGGCTTTAGAGCGATTCATCGGAATGCTCTTGCAATGTTAAGTTTGACCGAGGATGGAATGCAATTCACAACAGAACTTCTGATCGAGCTCAAGGAGAAGGGTATCTCAATCTTCCCAGTTCAGGTAGAACAGGTCCCGACGAAACGCAGCCACCTAAAGGAAGTCCAGGACTTTGCCAAACACGTCGCTTTAATGCTGAGACGCTTTCCAGGCGTCCGATCAGCGCGGAATCTGGAAGCGCCTTAACCGAGATGGAGTCTGCTAATCCCCGAATATCCGTAATAGTCACTTGTTTCAACGCGGCCGAGACTATTGATAATTGTATTCGATCCGTAACGTCTCAGAACTACCCGAACACCGAGGTGATTCTAGTAGACGCCGGATCTACTGACGGAACGACCTCGCAGGCATTGAAAGTAGCGGGCAACCGAGCGAATTTCAAATTAATAGTAGACGAGTCCGCTACTACACCTGCGAGGGGAAGAAACAAAGGTGCAGGGGCGGCTAGCGGCGAATTTCTTGCCTTCACAGACTCTGATTGCGTTGCTGAAGCAGGCTGGATAAGTGCTCTAGTCAATCCCGAAAACTGGAAAGAGCGAGTTGGCGCTGTTGGCGGAAAAACGGTGTTTACAGAAATCCCTCACGAGAAAGGTATGCTGAGCGCTTTGCACGGTGCCCTTGTGACTAGGCTCGGTAGCGGAGGGTCTGTCGAGTTCTTCGACCGTCCTAAGCTCGGTAGTGCCAAGAGCCTTCCCGCGTGCAATGTAATGTACCCTTCAAAGATTTTCAAAACCTCCGGAGGGTTCGATGAATCCCTTAGATATTGCGAAGATTCTTGCCTTAGTGCCCACATTCGTCGAGCAGGGTTCAGACTTGTCTACACGCCGAAGGCTGTCGTTTATCATAAGCATCGCAACTCGGTACGCCAATTTGTACGATGGATGTTTGATTATGGAAAAGGACGCGGGGAAGCTGTACAAAAAGATCGGGGAGCAATTACAGTCGCTTCGGTACTGCTCATGCTCATACCACTTTTGATACTTAGCCTCGCAGTCTGGAGGGTTTTGCCCTTGAACATATTGCTATTATCGACATTGGCGATTTACTTCGGTCTTGATCTTGCCTATGCCGTTGCCAAGACGGGGAGGCCGCAGGGAGAGACGCTGCTTTACTTTGCATCTTATCTGGTAATCCATTTCTCCTATGCCGCTGGCCTCGTGAAGGGTTTTGTCCGGCGCGGGACAGGATCAGGGGGCTCCTCGTCTCAAACCACCGTTGCCTGACAAAGAACCTCGTGATGGACTCTTTGAATCGTTATCTTGCAATTTGCGCTCTCACCTCGGTTGCAATCACTTCAGGACTCTGGGCACTGTTCTACATCAGTTACTCGACTCGCGGACTACCGCTCGGTTGGGATACGCCGTACTACCTTTGGAGAATGCAATCCGCATCTGCAGGAATTGCAGCTTTCATCGTCAACATGCACTACTACGACTTTCTGTACCCCGCAATCGGAAGCTGGTTTTCACTAGCAGGTCTGAAACCCAATTGGTTTGAGATCTTCATGCCTTTTTCGTTATGGATCGTCGCTACGGCGATAATTGTGGCTATCGTGAAGACAGAGCTGCGGGACCTTAGAGCTACTTTGATCGCCGTTGGCGCGGGTTCTACTTGGTTCGGGCTATTTCGGCTCGGTTCAGATCTTCACGCTAACTTGCTAGGCTTAGTCCTGATGTTGTGTGGTACGTGGGTGTTCCTCCAAATGCAGAGCGAAAATAGGCCGCATCGTTTCCGTCTCATGATTCTGGGCCTCGTCGGGATCGTCTTCCTATCGAGCATTGCTCATGCGGAAACCACTATCTTCGTTTCAGCAACATGGCTTTTGGCTCTCGTCGCGGTGCTTTGGCGAGGCTTGATAGGCCTCCAAAGATTTCTAGCAATGTTCGTTACGGTCTTTCTAAGTCTGCTTCCCGGAGAAATCATCTTTCTCCTTCAGCAACAGTGGACTGCAGCCCCTTTGCAGGGCAGGCTTCCGGCAATCCCAGTGATGCTGCCGGCCGCTTGGCTTCTCTACCTGGCGCCTACCGGCCTCGGCGTTCTCGTCGCAGTGCCAGTGCTCTACTTCTTGAGGCGATTGTACATGTCTTCGCGCATTATCCTACTCACGTTTTCATGGTTACTACTTTCATTCGGGCTCGGTCTCGCTCAATATCTAAGTCAGTCAATAACTCCATTCGCGGAGCGAGCTATCATACTCACGCCCACCCCTTTCCTCGCTGCGATCTTGATCCCGCGGTTAGGAGGCTTCAGATTGACCAGCCGAATAAAGGGGGTCGCGTTGATTTCCCTTATAATAATGGGCGGCAGCACGGCCTATTTCATCGAGGTCGGGGATCGATTTTACAACAGTTTCATATCTGATTCTGCTGTCGCTTCTCTGCAGTACCTTCAGTCATCCGGAGTTATCGACCTAGAGAAGTCGATATTCATTTTCAGCGACTCGCCTGACCATCGTGGTTATGCAGATCACAACAACGCTTGGGTGGGCGTCTACCTCGGCGATCACTTCTCTTATCTAGGAAGGATAGACTTTCTGATGGCTGGTCTAGAGACTCCGTTCACAGACGACCAGTCGACGCAGATCTCGAGAATCTTCCTAGGCAATCTTCCCATTAGTCAAATTCGCAATATGACAATCGTGTACATAACCGACTTCAACTATCCAGATCCCGTTCCCAGCTTCTCTCAAGGATTCTTACAGCCGCTTAACTACAAGGTGTACGAGGTCAATCAAACGGCCTGGAACCCTCATCTAGTCATGATTCCAGCGTACTCCAGCGTTTTGACTTCGACCGGAGGGTGGTATTGGACACCCCGTGCTTGGGCCCGATCGGGTAGTAGCCTTGAGTTGAACTCGACTCACCCGAGCCAGGTTGCCAGCGCATCGGTGGCCTTTGCAACCCCCCAAGCAGCGAAGTACAATATTACGCTGAGAATATGGGACGGAATTCCGGCTAATCCGGTTTCGGTAGCGCTGGATCGAATCGATCTCGGCCAACTTGCCTACACTGGCACGTCCAAAGCAGTTAATGAGACTGTATTCTCAGGTAATCTGACAAAAGGTGTGCACACACTCACATTTTCGGTAGGCAATGACCCCACGAAATCTCAATACCTTAGTTTGGACTGCATTTCGATCGCAGACCCTACATCTTAATCGTATCGACTGCAACCTTGAATGTTAGGGGAGAGCTGTGCGAATAGGCCTCGTCACGAATTTTCGAGGTGGTTTGAAAGAATTCACCACTTTACTTTGCGAAGGATTGCGAACGAAAGGATTCGAGGTTGATGTTCTCTGTCCAGCGCAGTTGGACTTCTCCTCTAGGCGACGATCGGCCGACGACCTACCGGTGCACTACGGGCTCCCAGCCTTAGCCCGCATATTCTCCGGAAGATACGATTTGATCCATTGCAATATCGCAAGCCTAAGCCTCGCACCGATTCTCAAGAAAAAACTGACCAACATCCCCTTGGTGGAAACCTTCCACGGGTTTCCACAATGGCGGTTGGAGCCAACAATAGTAGACAAAGCATCGTACGTTGCAGAGTTTGGAGCGATTAAGGCGTTGGCCAAACATGCAAGCTCTAGGACTTCGGTTTCGAGTTTCGTGCGCTTGGCACTTCTGGAAATCTTGGGCATTGATTCCTCAGTAGTTCACAACGGAATCGCTCATTGCCCAGTCTCGGTTCCGACGCGAGAGCAGTCAAGAAAGGAGTTCGAGGTTGAAGACGGAACAGTTGTAATCCTCTTTGTGGGACGCTTGCACCCCGCGAAAGATCCAATTACTCTCTTGCGGGCTTTCGATATCTTGGTCAAGCAAGGGAGGAAGGTGAAGCTTCTGATTGTTGGAGCTGGGGCCCTCTCCAAGTTACTCCGTCGAGAGATCAAGGAACGTCGTCTCGAAGGAGTTGTAGCCAACTGGAACTATTTGCCGTCCCTACACCAAGTGTTCTCAGCTGCTGATATATTCTGTCTTCCATCTGTAAACGAAGCCTTTGGTATTGTGTTGCTTGAAGCGATGGATCACTTCCTACCCCTCATTGTCTCAGATTCAGGTGCGGGAGTCGAAATTGCAGGTTCTGGAGGAGTCTCGTTCAAAACAGGAGACGCGATTGACCTATCCAACAAATTGACTCAACTGGTCAATGACTCAAAGCTGAGACAGGAACTAGGGCAGGAAGGTCACAGAAGACTTCAGAAGCACTTTGGGCTAGACTCGATGATCGAGGGTTATGCTCGAGTCTATGAGGAACTTCGGAGTCAACGGCGTCCCTAGCCCGTACATTCCAGGGATCTGCCGCGCGGCTCTCGGCTCGACCTATTGTTAATTAGCCTGTTTCAGCAATGACTGGGCGTCGATTGACTATCTCGAGGTATTCCAGGCCCGTTCCGCTGTGGGTGTTGCTTGTAGCAATTATCTTGACCGCTTCCTTTACGGCGGGACTGACCGTTCTTCCAGGCATTCTCAGCCCGAAACCCGACTTTGCCCTATCGCTAACCAGTGATCCACTGATGGTCTTCACCCAGAACCAGTTTGGTAATAGTACCAATATCATAGTCGACAGTGTAAGGAACTTTACCGGGATCGTCTCGCTACAATGGACCACCCCGAACGGCCTGAGCCTAGACTTGTACGGGGGGACGACACAGATTCTTCTCGGAAAGACAGGAACGAGCGTCTTGAGCGTTGTTGGGCGAACAGTCGGAAATTACACAGTAGTAATTGCCGCGTCCAGCGGAACGATCGGTCATTCCGCGAACTTAGCAGTCCGCGTAACCAATCTGACCATGACACCTAACCCGTTATCACTCACGATCGCGCGTGGATCGTCTGCAACATCTACGATAAGCCTCACAAGTGTCAACGGATTCGACAGCGATCTCTACGCTTCATCCGGCGCGTACTCGATGGACGGCTCCGGATATTGGAATATCCCGGACAATACGATCACCACGAACGTAACACCATACATTTCCACGGTACCCCCCGATGGGACAGTCCAAGCAGTGCTCAATGTCGCCGTAGGGCAGAGTTCGACCATTGGACAAAGGCAGATCCTAGTTCAGATGTCACTGGCTACCGTGAAGCTTAGAGTGACCATCGCCCTGACCGTAATCTAGGGCAACGGGCTCCGGCCCCGCTTGACGAGGATGGCGGGTCACGCGTTGAGCTGGAGGTGACGTCAAGAGGTACGCGAAAGAATGCTGGCGACCACCTAGCTTCAAGACCTTGAGAATGCTTGTAACACTGGGAAGGACCCTCTTGCACTTTACCAATCAAACTTAGGGACAATCTAAAGAGCTAGAAATAGCCTAGCCTTCCTACGCAATCTCGCCCGCCAAGCATCTGGCCAGTCACAGAGTGATTTCTAGGAGGACAAATCGCCCGTCTTCGTAGCGTGGGACGCATTGGCTTTGGCTATACGTGATGCACGAGGTTGAAAGCTGGTCGAAGAGGCCGAACACCTCCTCGTTTCCCGCAGTCAGTCCTCGGTCTACGAACACGTAGCGAATCTTACTCGCAGACAGCCAGGTCATCAGAGCCGTCACATTGGCTAAGTGCAGCCTCAAGAAGCTCTCCAATATCCAAGGCTGAGCCATCTGAATGACAACCACATCCTTGTAAAAGTTGAAGTTGGGGTGAATGAGTTCAACCATGAGCACCATGGATGGAGCTTGAACTAGGGGGAGAACTTGCTGGTCCACTAGGGCAGCATCAGTGTCGGTCGGGTTAACATATGCGAAGTGTTGGGGAGAAAGAACGTTGTAGGAGATCATCAGGACACAGAGAGCTAGGATTGCGACGTTGGCAATCTGCCGACTCCTAATGGGCTTGAGGACCGAAACAACCGCAATCAGACTTCTAGATCTCGCCACCAGGCTTCGAACGCGAGTTGTCAAAGCAGATGTGACGGTCCGGATTCGGTGGAATCTCCACGGAAGGTAGAACATCGCCATGATTAGGAGCGCGACGCCAAACAACGCAATGTCAACAGGATTGGCAATTGCTCTATGCTCATAATCCACAGTCGGAAGGATAACAATCGCTTTTTCGAGCAGCGCGACGAGTGACAAGGAAAAGGCCAAGAGAAAAACATTCCGCTTAAGCAGCCTGTAGAGGCCTATGGCCATGAAGACTACAATCAGTGGTGCCAGGAAAATCGCAAACCTGAAGTAATTGTCGTTGACGGTCTCAACCAGCACAGTTAGGGGAAGTGCTGTAAGAAAGAACGTAGCTATCGGTCTGCTCCGGTACGACAATATGCTATAGGCAGTGAAAAGAAATCCCCAGCCGAAAAATACGTCAGAAAAGAACATTGAGAGAAGGGTGACAGGAACATCCGGAGGTGTTTGATAGCCCCAGTAACCTCTTTTCATGTAGGCAATCACGGCACTGCTAAGAGCGTAGTTGTCGACGGTCATGAACCCGTAGGTGAACAGGTTTACGATTCTTTGCGCGACCACAGACCCTATGGCGGCTACGTACGCCAGAACCGTAGGATACGAGATTCTCAAGGGTTCGGGAGTGCCAACTGACCGTCTCCATAAGCCCGCGAGGACAACAAGGACTAAACCGAGGAATGCAACAAAAGAGGCGAGGTCAAGTTGTTGGATCTGTACGAACCCTAGGGGCACGTTCTGTTGCGAAAGGATTAAGGCCAGCGGGATGGCAAGTAAGGCGACGACATAAAAGACCAGTCTTGGTTTTCGATGGGCCACGTAGCCGAAGGCCAGCGGTATCAAAAGCAGCGCTGTGAAGTCGTAGAGGAGAAGCATTGCAAACGTGGAGAGCGGCAGTATTGTTTTTTCGAGAACGCTCCTCCCTCCTACAAGCAGGATACAGGAAAAGTACACGGCCAGAGTGGCCATGAAGAGATTACCCAAGTAGAACATATTGTATTTGAGGATGAGGCCGAAGCAAATCGAGAAGACGTAGCATGACGCTCCAAGTAGCGGCACCATGTTTTGGTGGGTCAGCTTCTTGGAAAGCGATATCACTCCGAAGATCGTTCCGAGGAGGAAGGGTATCGGAAGGAAGAGGTAACTGTCAAGGAAACCTCCCAGAAGGTCTGCGTGGGCATATATTGCGTAGTAGCCGAAGTTTCTCGATAGCGAGAATCGATAGTAGCTATCGACGTACGCCCCTGGATATTGGTTGAGGTATCTGCCTAAAGGGACGTAGTACGCGTAGGCGTCCCCTTGGACAGAGAACGGCAGGGTTGCGGCCGAAGATACCACTAGAATGGTGGCGAAACAGACTAGGAGGATGAAGCCCCAACTCTCTCGGGACATTGGTCTTCTTCGCTTTGTGAAGTCATAAGCGAAAAGGGCGGTGCCTACGATTCCCCCAAAGACCAGTATGCCTGACGTCGCGATCAGGGGAGTAATGCTTCTTGCAACAGTGTAGGCGACCCATAAGACGCTGATCATCAGAGCTGCGCTGAGGACATGCGAGTAGAACAGTTGGGAGAAGAGTCCCTGGTTACTCAAGTACTTCCGGATGAGTGGGAATCCAAGGAAGAGGAACTCTCCTGTGAGGACAAGGGCTACGGCCATTTTCTCGGCGGATTCAAGGATCATCAAGGTCAAGACAAGCCACCATAAGCTCTAGAAAATCTAGCGGGCCTTGACTGCAAATTTCGCATCACTGCACGAGGAACGTTTCTCTGGGTGTCTCGTGCCCATGAGTGGCGACTCTTTCCCGGTTCACGACAGGTTCCCAGTTAGTTCTCCCAATGCTCTTTCTGTCTCTGATCCGCTTGCTATGGTCGCCATGAATGATCCTATGTTCGACTTCAGCCATGTCTTGTACTCCAATGAGTCTCGAAGCAGGAGAACGCCCTTGGCGATGCTTTCTGTAACCGCGGAAGTTGCTACGGCCACTCCGGCAGAGCACAACCAATCTGCAGCAGCGGAGTCTTCGTTGATGAGGACCGGAGTATGGTTGGCCAAGTAAAGCAGTATACGATTTGGTATTACGTAGTTAGAGGTGTTGCCTGATCCGCTCGGAAATATTGCCACCCCCGCGTCTGCGCCTGCAATGATTTGATTGACGCGCTGTTTGTCTCCTTCGTTACCAGTATCGAACCCGCCGAGATATTGGCATAAGCCGCTGTCGAAAACATCGCCGAATTCTCGGTGGAGACTCTTCAAGTAATCTGTTCGGGCTCGTCCAATGACCTTTAGCTTCACTATCTGATTCTGAGTCCGGAGTGCCCTTAACGCTCCCAAGATCAAGGGGAGGCCACATCCCGGTTTCACTTCGCCACAGTAGACAATGTAGGGTTCCTCGATTCTGGGGACGCTAGGATTTGCCGCGCCATTTCCTATGGGGGGCTTGAGAATCATCTCCTTCGGGTTCCGAAAGTTGTGGGCGAGATTCGCAGCCTCTCTGACAGCTTCAGTCATGTTCCAGACCCGGCCCGATGCACGGGATATCGTGCGGTCTAGAAGTCTGAAAAACACGTTTACCGTGAAAAAGTCGTAGAAGTTCCGCGGACGCCCGACAAACCAGTCGACCCTGTAGTAGGCAAATGTTTCGAGCAGTCCAAGTTTTTTCAAGAAAAGTGTGATGAGGGCGCCTCCCCAGCCGATTCCAAGCCCCGAAACAGTCGCCTTGCTGCCCCCCAGGCGTTTTCGAGCCCTGATGGCCAATGAAAACATCAGCCAAGTATTGATAATGAACAGGGGAAGCCTGCTTGCGTACCACAGGGACTTTCTATGTGTTCGGAGTGGAACCCACACCTTCGACACCCTCTTGGATCGGCCTTTCTCGATCGTGTACGTTTCAAAAAGTGACCCCTCAAACTGACCAGGCGGTGTCCACCTGACCAAAGCCACGTTCGTGAATCGACTCGCTATCAAGCCCATGTCAAATGCGTAGCTTTCGGAGCCTGCGACGATTAGTAGATTGCTGGGGGGCAAACGCCACTGCACTAGTTGATCATCCGGCCGGCCTATCTACTGCGACCCAGAGGGTAACATTAAACGTTCACGAACAAGTCAACGATAAAACGCTACCGGTTCGTCGACAGCCAAAGTCCCCCAATGCTGTCTTGGTGGAGAATCTATGACTGGCGCTGCGCATGCACACGGTACCCGCGCACGAAGGTCCCTAATTCCGAGACTTGGAAGCCAGACGCTCTTAGATAATCATTGAGGTCTCTCTTGGAATAGGGTGGCCTCCCGTGGATTCCGAGGGCGATGAATTTCACTTTTGCAAGAACTTCAAGAGGCAACGAAGCAAAAGATCGTACTCGCACCCCTCACAATCCGCTTTAAGGAGATCAATTCCTTCCTCATGAGACTCGATGATCCTTTCCAGAGTGTGGCGATTCGCTGCCTCGGCAAATATCCGAACGGAACGTCTTCCGTTGAGATTCATGTTGTCTTTCGAGTAATGCGCGTACTCGGAGTCTTTCTCGAATTCGTAGACTCGGATCCTATTACCCCTGAAGGCAAGGAGAGCGAAGTCACCGATGCTGGGCTCCGACATCAACAACAACGGACGGGGATCCACGAAAGCGATACGAATCGACCAGGAGAGTTCCGGCAAGGGCTTCGAAAGTGTAATCCCGGGGAGCGATCAAGACATCGTTATTCCGAAAACGGATTACAACCGCGGGAGCACGGCGCCTGAAAAAGTAGTATCTTAGCACCGTAGGCCAATTCTGAACTTCACGGACCAGTGGTCGAAAAGCCAGAAAGAGCCAAACTGCGTTGGAGAGATAATCTCGTCGTCGGAACGGTGCCTTGGAGGTATTGGCAGATGTTGGATGGCCGCATTTCCAAGAAACCGGAGACAGTTCTTGATTAAGAAGAGAAATAGCGAGTTTGCGGCTGCAACAAACTTTGAAAGCAGCAACACTAATGGCCAACTCTCTCAGAGAGTTAATGTTTGTGGGGGAGAGACGGACCACGATAAAGCCTTGGGAGGTCGCAGGATATTCCCCTGCTCCCGAAGGGAAGAATCGTAGATAGCTGTTTGCCGATCTTGGCTAAGTCTCTTTATCTAAAAGCCCGGTCGCCGGGCTTCAAGCTGCACTCTTACTATGGAGACTTCCGATCCCATCCTCCTTCAGGATGGCGTGTGGTTTCACCAAGCGAAAGCAACAAACGCGGACCAGGGATGTTGCGACAACTTCACGTCGCTATTCAGACATCTCACACCTTCTGGAATCTATCAAACCTGGTCACACCGACATTAGAGAAACTAGCTTTTCCATACACAAGCCGAGAAACTCCGCTTGAGCACTCTGCGGACATCACGTATTGCTCGAACCACGTGCAAACAAGATCGAAAAATTGGGTAGCAGATTGTGAACACATCGCAGCTCTGACTGGATACTACAAGCCAGGGGTGGCGTCGCACTGGCTAGGCCGCCGACTCCAGGATGGTTCTTGTGGGGGATTCTACTGTTGGTCCAACAAGGCAGTCGAGAACTCCAAGAGGATTCTTAGAAATGACTTTCCCAGCGACAAATCTCATGTTGTATACCCTGCAACCTCTGGGGCTGTCAACTCCAGAAACTCGCGAGATTTTGATGGCAACGTAAGAATCTGCCATATGACCACGCATCGGAGCTCTTATCTCGAGAACATTTCAAATTTCTATGTAAAAGGCACCCGAGACTTCCTTTTGGTATTGAAACTCCTCTCTCAAGTCTCTCCGAAGTTGATGAGAAAGATTATGGTCGTGATTAGAGCATGGTGTCCCCAATCATACATTGCCAAGCTAAGAGCACTGGGCGTTCAGATAGAAATGATCGAACGCCCTCTATCCCGTGCCGATGCTCTTTCTCAGCTGGCCAACTCTGATGTGGCTGTGCTTCCGGGACACTCAACTCCAACAATGGCTTTCATAGAAGCAATGTCGCGAAGCGTACCGGTGATTGCAAACGATGTTTGGGCTAACTCTGAATACTTGCTTGATGGAAAGACCGGTTTCTTGATACAACCCGCTCCACGTGTCCAGTATTGTGACAGTGATTTGACGCCGCTTTGGTACCGACCAGATTTCACACGTTCTCTTATCGCTTCAGTAGACCCTGAATATCTTAAGCGGCATCTTCGTGCGCTGGAATATCTCCTCGAGGACGAGAATCTCCTACTTTCGCTGAAGAAGGAGACCGGTCGCTATTTTGCGAGAAGTCCTTTTGAGATAAGCTCACGGAATCGTGAACTAGGTCTGCTCTTAGACAACGCCTTGAACCGGTTCATAAGTTAGAGCCGACCCACCTCATAGGAGGAAAGGGGACATCAATTGAATGGCCATGGCCTGGAATCCTTGCGCATCGTTGGCTTTTCCCGAAGTCCCATTACCGCTAGATTATTCAAGTACTTCGGGATTCAAACTATGTCATGGAACCTTGGCCAAGTTTGTATGAAGAGTGGTCATGCTTGCACTCAATTGATGTAGGTCACATCTGAATAGGTCAAACAGATGCCCGACCTAGGTTCCAGGACTTTCTCACTCTTAGGTCGAAGAATTGCGGAGCTAGCGACCTGCGAATTGCTACTCCTCGCAAACTTCCCCAGCTGGTTCCCGGTCCTACCCTTGTATTTTTTGTCCTACTTTGCGGACAGCTCGTTCCCACCCTTCAAACCTTTGAGTCCACTCGTGCGGAGAATCCGAGGCGTAGTCTCACGATCATTTGGGCTGAGGATCATTGCGACTAAGCCTTTCGCGAATCTCCGATTTTACTGCGACTTGGACAGCATCTATCTCGTTGCCGCAGAGTTCCTAAAGGGGGAAACGTCGCGTTACATCTCGTCGCGAGACAGGGTGTTCCTAGATATTGGTGCTCATTACGGGCTTGTTTCAGCCCGTATTGCTTCGTCGGCCAGCCGATCGTCTAGGATAATTGCTATTGAACCTCATCCAACAAATTACCGCGTTTTGAAGACCAATATGGAACTCAACCAGCTCAGCAATGTTACCGCGTTCAACTTTGCTGTCGCGAACTTTACGGGAACTTCTCGAATGCTGTCTCACGACAGTGTTTCGGCCCGTTACAAGTTGGTGGATGAGGAAGGAGCCGAAGATTCGCCGTTTGATGTACAGTGTTATTTGTTGCAAGATGTGTTCGAGAAGCTTGGAATAGACCGTGTGGACTTGGCTAAGATGGACATCGAGGGTCAAGAGCTGAAGGTCCTGCAGAGTTGTTTTCCATTACTTGCCGATAAGATAGATAAGCTAGACATTGAAGTCCATCATCACGAAGATCTCGCCCCGTTGCAAGATTTGCTAAGTTCAAACGGTTTCGTCGTCCAAGTTGAGTCGACTGGTGTTCTCTCTTGGTCATATAGAATTATTGCCGAGAAAACGTCATAGTCTGACAATTTGTTGTGACTGCGTTTGGCTGCAGCCAAGGTGCGGGAAAGGGCAATTCCGCTCGTCTACATTTGATCTCGCGACTCAAAAGCCATATAGGAACGGATCCGTGGTTCCGCTGAGAATGGTTTCAAATGAAGTCAGTTTCGAGAGTATTAATTACGGGTGGCGCTGGTTTCGTTGGTTCCAACTACTCTCGCCATCTCTTGCAGACAGGATCCAGAGTAGTAGTGTATGACGACTTTTCGAGAGGTCCGGGCTGCCTTCAAAATCTGGAGTGGCTTAAGTCGCATCCTAATTCCAAGAATCTCAGTGTAGTCAAAGGCAATGTGCGGGATGCTGATTCTCTTGCTACAGCAGCTAAGGGGTGCAATCTCATTGTCCACACTGCAGCTCAAGTCTCGGTGCCTGAATCTGTTTCAAAACCTAGATTAGACTTCGAGTCCAATGCTCTCGGAACTTTCAATGTTCTAGAGGCCGCTCGTAGGTCGGACACTAACCCTGCGCTCTTGTATACCTCTAGCAATAAGGTGTACGGTATCCCAGACGCTCCGTTGCAGGAGAAGGCGCTGCGTTACGACTTCGAAGGGCTTCCAGAAGGAGTAGATGAAAAGTTTCCTGTAAAAGGAGAGGAACCGTATGGAGTAAGCAAGGCGGCCGGAGACTTGTACTTCCACGCTTACTCAGAACAATACGCGGTCAAATCTGTCTCCTTCAGATGCAGCTGCATGTTCGGACCTCATCAGTATGGGAAGGAAGAGCAAGGATGGGTCGCATGGTTTTGCATAGCGGCGGCTCTTGGGAAGCCGTTAAGCATCTTTGGAAATGGCAAACAAGTTCGCGACCTATTGTACATCGACGATGTGGTGCATGCTTTCGATCTTGCTTCAGAAAACATTGACAGGGTCAGGGGTAACGCCATAAACCTTGGGGGAGGCAAGGAAAACGTGGCTTCTCTCCTCGAGACAATAGCATATCTTGAGTCCGTCACAAACAAGAAGATGCACCTGACATTCAAAGATTGGAGGCCTGGAGACAACAAGTGTTACTACACGAACTGCGCAAAGGCAAGGGAGTTGCTGAACTGGACGCCCACTGTTCCCTGGAAAGAAGGGGTGAGTAAGACCTTGGATTGGGTCAAGAGCAACGTGCGCGAGGTTTCCGCAGTCATATGATCGCCAAGGTTATTGCGGGAGCCCAACGAGCGAGTTCCTAGAACGGCTAGGTCGAAGTCCTGTCGCCAAACTCATTTGGTCGTCCCGTCCGGCCTTTGTGATAGGTCCCATTGTTGGTCCCAATCCGGGAACGTTCCTGCGCCGTGAATGAGGGTCTGACGATAGAGTACGGTTAGCCGTTCGGTTTTCGCAAGGAACTAGGACTGTTTTCTGGTCTCAGGGCTTGGGGCATGATCTTCTCGGTCCTTCAGCGGAGGCTTTTGGGGCTGAACACGGCTTTGAAACGGCGCTATTGGCTTGAGTTTGGCTGAAATGCTCGGGAGTGAGTCAGTAGCCTTCGGCTGGGTCGAGGGTTGGGGAGATCGTTTCGATGTCTTCCGCTGCTGAGCCCTCTTTTTGACCGAGACCTCCGGTTCCTGGAAGGCTCGGATTCGTTTCATTCCGAGGTACAGGTAGGTGGCGATTGATGCCGATGAGATCCCGAAGGCAACGCTGAGAATCGGAACCAGTATTGGGGAAAGACTGTTCACGTATGATTGGAAGTAGACGTTGCTCAGGTACGTTGTATAAAGCGAGACGGATAGAGACGTAATTACGACTAGTTCTCCTATGATGATGAGCCATGCTTTCTTCGGGAAGTTCCACCAGGTCAGGTAGCCTATCTCGGAGACCTCCAGGGTAGTCTCATGAGAGTTCGGTTGCACGCTAACATTAAGGCGAGGTGTTACTCGGCCAAGGAGTTCCTCATGGTTGAGCCCCGCCAGATAAGGCACCTGATGCTTGGCCAGATTGCGCGCGGTCGGATATGATGGCCCTACCCCCTTGAACGACGCCTAGACCAAGAATGCCTACGAGGACTGCATGGCCCAGAGTTATCAGTGTGAGTGCTTTTCTTGAAAAGGCGAAGGCTGCGAGTGGAACGTTGTTATCGCCCGCAAACAGAAGTGTCAATGTGACAATCGAAACCAGGGGGATTACCAGATAGACAGATTCCCGACGGGGCACCGTCACAAGCTTGTAGTCTCCGTTGAGGTATGATAGGACTAGAACGAGTCCTAGAGCCCCTACCTCAAGCGCGGTGTCCGCCGGACTCGGCAGCCCCAAGCTTATTCCAAACTGGAAATTTGAGAGCGGGTAGAACGGGGGAATTGTTCCAACTATCGCGTCGGCAACAACGTGGGAGAGAATTCCCATTGAAAATGCAAATCCGAGACCCTTGAATCTGAGGACGAGAACCGCGCAGATAGGTAGCAGAATAATCAAGGAGTGGGTGTAGGTGTGGTGTTGAATCAGCGGTTTAAAGTAAATATCAAAGTCGGGGAGAACTCCCGCTAGAAGAGCCGTGTAGGCTGGGAGATTGACCTTGACTTGTCTGCCTGTAAGCTTGGAGAAGAGATAGCTCCAGCAGCTGTGTCCGAGAAGAAACACGACTCACCCTGCTCCGTGTCCGCAATCCAATTGAAACCGGACGCTCAGTCAGGGATACTAATGGTTAGTGTCGAGACCACTTGTCGGTCCGCGACTAGGTATTTTGAAAGCTCTCTTTGGTGTCTACCAAAATTGATTCGCCTCCCTCAGGTTTTGTCCGACCCATCGAACCGGATGAGCTTGGATGGTCGTTAATTAGTTCTTTGAGGAATCGCATCAAATCGGGGGTTCAACATATGTCGGGTTTCAACTAACCCGACTAATACCTGAGTACTCTTCGATTATCCCGAGTAGGTCCTCCTAGATTGGAGTCTCAATTACTACTCGCTCCGTGCAGGGATTGCCAAGGAGATATCTTGGAGAGACAACAATTAGCTCATCACCAGATCAGAGGTTATCAATTCCCAAGAGGTCCTCGTAGCACAGCAATACTATTCGTAGCTGAAGCTGCTACGATGGGGTCTCAGTCTGGCATGTATAGGGCCGCGCGACACGACCCTGAGCTTGTGAATCTTTCGCACCGGACGATACCTGTATTGTCCGAGCTCCGAGCTATCTCTGAGTGATTGAATCTTGATCAAGTCAATGCCGCTGTATTGGAAGGAGAGGACTGTTCTTGTGACGGGCGGGGCCAGTTTCATAGGCAGCCATTTGGTTGACGAACTAGTCGGGCTTGGCGCGGACGTTACAGTAGTAGATAATCTGAGTAGCGGCAAACTCGAGAACCTAAAGTTCAGCCGAGACAAAATACGGCTCATTCAATTAGATCTTGAGTATTCTCACCTGAGAGAACTACTCCCAGCGTTCCGAGGCAACAGCGTCGTCTTCCACCTAGCCGCGACTCACGGAGGAAGAGGATACATTGACAGTCACCCCGCCGACGTGTGTTCGAACTTCTCGATCGATCATCATGTCTTGGAAGCAAGCTGCAGTGCAGGCGTCGAGAAAGTAGTATTCGCTAGTAGTGCCTGTGTATATCCGCCCAGACTCCAAGCCCAAACGGGGTCCAACTATCTTCTCCGAGAAGAGGATAGCGATCTAGCCGACCTCGGGCAATTGAGTGCGGATTTGGAATATGGATGGGCCAAACTCATGGGCGAAATGCAGCTCAGAGCATTCATCAAACAGTACGGGTTGAGAGGCTGCTGCCTGAGATTCGTCACTGCGTATGGGCCTAGGGAGAACGAAAGTCATGCAATTGCAGCCCTAATCTACAAGGCTTTCCAGCGAGCCGATCCCTATGTCATATGGGGGACGGGGGACCAAGAGAGAGACTTCACCTATGTCTCCGACATTGTAACAGGTACCGTGGCAGCAGCAGAGAGAATTGAGGACGGAACCGCACTGAACTTGGGTACCGGCAAAAGATACAGTTTGAGGGAGGTCGCAAACCGAATATTTCAACTGATAAACTGGCGACCAAGGAATGTGATTTTCGACACCACAATGCCAACAGGAGTCGCAAGTCGAGCACTGAATATTCACAGGGCGAGGCAACTGCTCAATTGGGAACCCAAGACCTCACTCGACGATGGCCTTGCCAAAACAATTCAATGGTATTCTGAAACACACTCCTACGAAGGCCGAGTGAACAACCTACTCCTTACAGAACGCTCCTAATCGATGCGGCAACTCCAATCCCGAGCCGGATCTCAGCCCCGCGACACGTCCCACAAGATAGTGGTCGTGCTGCCAGCCTACAACGAGGCCGGCACGATCGAGAACACCATCATGGAAGCAAGCAACTACTTCTCCAAAATTCATCCTAACATCGAATTCCTAGTAATGGAAGATGGCAGTACTGACGGTACGCCTCAAGTTCTTTCTCATCTTCAAAGCATCATGCCTTGCCTCCAAGTCAACTCTTCACCAAAGAGAAAAGGGTACCCCACCGCTGTAAGAGACGGCATACTGTCCGTGGGCAAGGACGCCAACCTCATCCTATTCATGGATTCAGACGGGCAATATGATCCGAGGGATTTCCAGAAGTTGGTCAACCTCGCAGAGAGCAGCGTTGATATCGTCATTGGCAGGCGAACATCACGGGCAGAGTCTCCCTTGCGGGTGTTTCTTTCCATCGGGGTCGATTTGTTGGAGCGAGAAATGTTTGGTCTCAAATGTCGGGACGTTACTAGCGCGTTCAGATTGATGCGAAGAGATGTAGCACAAACGCTGGCCTCTCGAGTTCATTACTCCAAGTACAACTTCTGGACAGAGTTCACCGCGCTGGCAGCGGTATCCCGCTACAAGATCGTCGAGGTTCCGGTGTCGTATCGGAACAGACAGTCAGGCGGCAGCAGAGTATACAGTAGCAGAAAACTCGCTAAGGTCGTCCTGAGTGAACTTAGCGCCTTAGCAAGAACATGGATTCGAAGTGTGGCGACACCCCAAGCTCAATCGAGACAAATCTGAAGAATCTCCCTCGGGTTGCCGAGGTCGAGATTTCTGTATGGGCGCGGCTACTACCTAGAGGACATCAGCGTCAAATAGACGCAGCCGGGGGCCGTCCGCTTGAGCAGAGCATGACAAGGCTAATGCGGGGACAAAGTATTCCAGTTGGTTTCTCACATAATTCTTAAGTCGTCAGTTTCCGAAGGCATCCTCAATCTTGAGTGAAGGGTAACCGTGAGGTCTGTTTGCTGATTATCCCCGTGAATCGCATCTCCCATCTAGTCAGAAGACTTGCCAGCCAATTCTTGGGCTTGAACCAAGAGGCGAGTGCGCCGGCAGGGTTCGGGACTAGAGCCGGGCTCTTCATCTCTGGAGCTTTCCTCGTCGCTGTTGGACTGCTGATCGTTCTCGTTTCTGATCTTCTGGTAGTTCTCGCCATTCCTCTATTCCTCTTCGCCGCGTTCAATTTGGTTGCTTCAAAGAGAGTAAGGCTATCGCTTGTTCGGGGAAATCTCCTGTCCCTCGCGGGACAACTTTGCGCTTCAGTGGTCCTATACTTGTTCATGACACGAATTCTCTGGGTTACCTACACGACCGATAGCATAGTCGCAACTTACATGGGAGTATTGAAGGTACTATCTCTACAGAACCCATACGGCTTCTCCATGAAGCCATTTCTGGACCAGTTCGGGTTTCCCCCTTCCCTATACACACCTCACGTTGATGGCTCGTTTGAATATCATCTCAACTATGGAGCTCTCAACTTCCTCACGCTCCTCCCCTTGTACGCTGCGGGACTACACGACCTGCGGGATGGCGTGTTCATATTCCATATCGTATCGATTCTTCTGATCTTCGGGCTTGTTCCCTCCCGTCAGAAAGCGTTGAGTCTCGCTCCCTTTGTCTTCTTTCCGGCCTTCGTTGCAGCTAGCTGGACCGATAGTGTTTGGGCCTTCTTCCTAGTAATGAGCCCGGTCTTATGGAATCGGAACCGGAACCTGGGTCTCTTGATGGTCGCCTTCGCAGGCGCTACAAAACAGATTGCCCTCGTCGCTGCCCCTTTCCTCCTAATCCGTCTCTGGCAAGAATCCCCGGGCTCGAAACTGAGGAACACTCTAGTCGGCGCCGGAGTAATAATTGCCGGGTTTTTAGGGCCCAACCTGCCTTTCATTCTCTCATCGCCCTCGTCTTGGTGGGCCTCGACAATCGTGCCCTACTTCCCCGGTGCTGCGGCTATGGTCCCTGGAGGGGTCGGGCTGTCCGAGATTTTCTTGGACATAGGAATTGCCCCCTCACCGATTTTCTTCACCATCATGATGGGACTGGTGAGCGTCGCTTCGGTCTATCTGTATGCAACGCGATTCGCGAAGTCAAGATACTACGTCTGGATATTTCCGGTTGTAATCATGTTCTTTTACTATCGGTCGTTTCCCACTTACATCTTCTTTTGGGCATTCCCCCTGGCTCTCGAATTCTTCAGATATAGACCCGCGCTGTCCTTCTGGCACTTTTCACCCTTCAAAGGAACACAATGGCGCCCGACCATAGCGGTCGGCTTGCGGTCGGTCCGCGGGGGATTGAGGGTTCCCCTCCTTGCAGGGCTGCTCCTAACGACCGTATTCGTAGGTGCCTATGGAACATATGTTTCAAGCTCTCAACAGTCAACGTTTGAAGTTCGGATCAATTCCGTAGCCGATCCAGACGGCATTGGAGCTGGAACAAATCTGAATATCACACTCAGCAACTCCACTCCAAAACCCATCGCTCCCCTCTTCTTCATCAAATGGAACATTCTTCCATACCTCTGGACGTCAAACTCGAATTCGAGCCTTGCACCATCGTCGACCGCATCCTATCTTGTAACGGCTAGTGACGCCTTGGCCGCGCTGCCGAGACTGGCGAACTTCAGGGTCTTCGTCTATGACGCAAACACCGGAGACCTGGCCGGTGAATCTCTTCCATACACCGCAAACATTCCCCAGCCGTCGCTGGCAAACCCCCACTTCAGATGGTGGACACTGGATTTTGGGGCGGGAACAAAAGTTCCGTTCAGCTGGAAGCTAACCAAGACGAACGTAGATCCACTCACATCAGTCATCCAAGGACTGGATCAGAACCGGACGGCAGGGATAAGCCTCCAGCTCAACTACACAAGCCCAGCGACCAACCTTGAGAGGGTAATGATCTCCCAGAAGATTCTCCTCAACGCTACCACAGTGGAACTCTCCTTGTTCGACCCCGTAGCGACAAGCACAGGCACACGGGCCGTCCTCGGGATAATGGTGACAGATGGCGCCCACGAACTATCCTACATCTTCTCCAATACTACCGCCAAACCATCTTTCTCAGTTTCAGGATACAACGCCACGACACTGGTTCCAGTCGCGGCTTCTGCCTGGACTACTGTTTCCATTGATGCAAACCAGGCGTGGCAGGCTCAAGGCTGGGCAGCTCCAAACCAGGTGACCTTCACAATTTTCCTTCAAGCCAGCAGCATAGGTCTCTATTCGGTTGACATCAGAGGCCTGACGTACATCTCGTCCACCAAGTAACTTTGTAGCTGCCGCAGCCGCTTCGCTCTTCGGATGATTCTGAGAAACGGAACTCATCGCATCGCCTGCTAGTTCGGATACAACGGCATACCATCGGTCCAATCCAGACTGGCTTCATTACGATCGCGTCCATCAGGGCTCTAAACAGAAAATAGATGATTCCCTAGAACAATCCTTCGATTTCCAGGACTTGGAGCGGAAGATACTCTGCCCTAATCCCTTAAGATTGAATTGTGTATCTACAGGAATCGCGATGTCGCAAAAGGTTAGTCAATCAGTTGCACGAACGCTTGGCCTTATATGGCGCACGTCCCCGCAGGCAGAATTGATTTCCCTGCAAATTGGAGCAGATACTATCAATGGAGGCAACCAGATCGTCTAAGTTCATGCAGTCTCTTGGAGATTCCGCCTACACCAAGTTGCGAAAGATTGCTGATGACAGGGATATTACCGTGCAGGAATTGATCAGAGCGATCGTCATACCCGATTGGCTGAAGACAGCTGAGAAGCATAACGGTGGAGAGAGACAGTCCGAGAGGCACCGGAAACGGACTACAAGATCGAGCTCCAGAACGCCGACTGCCGCCATAGCGGTTATCCCGAAGCAAAGGAAAAAACAATAACCAAGGGTGGCCGCGAACGCGTATCGCGAAAAAGGCAACGAGATTGGCCCTCACATTTTGAGCTTCGTGAATCGAACGACATGATGCATATCCGAAGAGAGTCCTGGAGCGATTCGCCATTTTCCCCGGCTTCGGACACCAATTCAGGACGCTTCTCGACGATTACTAGTACTCGATCTCTATCTGGTATCTCTCCAAGAAGTGTTCGGTAACTACAAGCTAAAGAGGAGTTCCAGCGAGCTTTTCTTCCAGCGATGTCGGATTCGAAAGCGAGCAAGGACTGGGTGCCTTTCTCGAAACAGATCAAACTGGACGAGAGTGATTGGGCTGTCGTCGACGCGCTCTACGAGGATTTTCGCAATCGGGAAGGAGTAATATCGAAAGCCGACTTCATCCGGAAACTCCTTCTCAATGGTGCACGCTCACAGCTTTTGTATCTCCGTCAGCACTCGCCGGCCTCTCTAGCGCGAGTGGCAAAGACCAGCGGGACCAATTGAGAACTGACCGTTCGCGGATCGCCATTCCATGGAGAATTCGTTCTTCAATGGAGAATATTCTCGGCCGATTCTCTCTGGTGATCATGGATGCGTCTTTCAAGATATCTGCGTTATCCTCTCTCGGTCCTAGCCTGGGACACTCAGTCGGGCTAAGCGATGATGGTGAAAGTGAATTGGCTGTTCAGTTTCGTGGTGACCGTAATTATGTAAGTATGGCCCGCAACGAACTGTTGGAAGAGCCCGGTTATCCCATTGTAGGTGCACGTGTTGCAGCTCGAGCCTATCAAAACGACTGCCGGGCTGATGCTGCCGGGTGACACGGTTGGTCCCGCCCAGCTGGCAAGGCTCCACACGTCTCCCGAAATGTCTGTTACGGTGTACGATTGAAGCGTTACCGGAGTATTACCGTTGTTTTGAAGAGACAGGGTCAAGCTAGTGGGAGAATCCAAGACGTAGCCAGATAGAGTCAACGATTCTGGAGCCGGGTCCACGACATTGACGGTAAGGATGCACGAGTGGCTCACACTTCCACTAGACCCGGTTATCGTAATATTGTATTCGCCCAGCAGGGTGGACAGTGTAGCTGATACTTGCAGGCTGGTTTGGGTTGTTGCTCCTGGAGCCACAGTTACCGGGTTTTGGCCTCCCATAACGCCTAGAAATCCGAAAGGCACTGTCGCAGAAAGCGAAACAGAACCGTTGAAACCATTCTTGCTAGCTATGACAATGCTAGTAGAGTTCGCGAATCCAGCGACAACGGTGATCGCGTAGGGATAGGCGTAGACTCCGAAGTCCGCCTGCGGGTCAACCGTCACAGTCAAAAGCGCCGAGCTGGTAAGGACTTTCCTCGCTACCAGTGAAGTGCCCGTTACAATGATGCTGTAGGTGGCCATCGAGGCGTTCATGGCGGCTTGCACGGTGACTAGCGAGGTAATTGTTCCTCCCACTGGCACGTCGACTCTGCTCGGATTGAAGGTGACGGCGATTCCGCTGGGGACCTGGGCGGTAAGCGTGACGGCTCCAGTGAAACCTTGACTGCCTAGAATGCTGACTGTTGAAGTAGTGTTCATTCCTTGTGGGACAGTGACTACGGACGGGCTGATTGTCAGCAGAAAGCTGCCCGTGGACTTGTGGGCGTCACTAATCGTGAATGGGAGTACGGTTCCGCTAACGGTGAACGAGCCGAGTGCGAAGGTGAGAAGTAGAAGTAGGGCTTTGAGAGGCACCCGCTTCTTGGATAGAGTCGTGACGCATTCCTCCGAACTCAACCCTTGACTTACTGATTGTCAGTTCGCCACCTTACGGGTCCTGTTACCCTACCCCGTTGGGGTCTCTTCTAGTGCCCGCTCTCACGTGGGCCTCACGTCCTCATGTTTGGGCCCTCATGTCGTGAGGGTCTTAGGCCAGATGCACATCCTACCGTCAGCATCCTTGTGTCCGTGGTAGCGATAGGACGTTTGCTGATACCCTTTGAGTTCGCATCGGGCGTTATGTTTTGAGCAGATGGACTCGCACTGGAGTAGCTCTTCTGCCGTTCTGACTCTCTCCATGTTGGAGCCAACTGGTTGAAGTCTCGCGGGATGCTGTAGTTAGGTCTATCCGCCGGGGAAACGTCTCTTTCCCGAGGCGCCAGTGAGGCACAGCACTTCGGTAGTCTGGCTTTACGGTTGCCTCAAACCCTTGAGATGGAAAAACCGATTCGTCGCCGCCTGAAGCTCGCGGGAAACCGGGCACGCCTAGCTCGGAAGATTGTCAGGGTCCGGATTTTCCTTCTTTCGATTCTTTTCTCGCGAGAAACAACAAGGCGAGTACGACTCCTGCTAGGGCAGCGTATCCGATCAGTGGCAGGGTTGCGTCCAGAGTGATAACTATCGCGCTGTAGTTCTGGCCCGCGAGAACGCCCAGGTAGATTAGTACGATGTCCCATATGACAATGCCAACAGTGGAGAAGGCCAGGAACCTGCCTATTTTCATCTTGGCAACCCCGGCTGGAAACGCTATCAATGTTCGAAGAAGGGGAACAAATCTTGCGATTAACACGGCAGCGCTCCCGTGCTTCAAAAACCATCCCTCAACAATCATAAGATGGCGCTCGTTCAACCTGATTTTCCTGCCATATCTCAGCACAGCAGACCTCCCTAGATAATACCCTATGCTGAAGTCAATCATTGTTCCGAGAAGTCCTCCAAGCGATGCAACGACCACAGCAGGCCAAAAATCCATGCTATGCTTGTACACGAGGAATCCGGTAAGGGGAAGAACGATCTCGCTGGGAACGGGAAGCGTTGCGCCTTCAAGAACCATCAACACGAAGACTCCAGTATAGCCCCATTGAGACAACAGGCTCAGTGCGATACTGAATATCGTGTCGTTAAGGCTCAAGATGCTCTGGCGTCATGGAAAAAGGGTGTTTCAAATCCTTTAGGCTTCGGAAGATACGAACAGCAAAAAACGTGATAGGTGGGGAGTGTTTCCTCTTCGGACTATGCAGGGTAATTGTTTTTAGCGCCGTTTGATTTGATCTATTTCTAGCGATGGCCCAAAGAGAGCATCAAGATGGCGTATCCGGCAAGATCATACTGTTCATAGTGCTAGGCGTCTTCCCCACGATTTTCATGTTGATAGTTCTTTTGTTTGGCCCGATGCTCGGGTTGCGATTCGGAGCTTGAAACCTCGGGCGCGACATAGGCCAAGACCGCGACTTTGGAGGATAGATAGACCCGATGAGCCCACTCGAGATTGAAAGTGGAGCATTGTCAAAGGCAATAGCCTTCAGTCAAGCTGCAGAGAAGCTGCCACGGTCGCGTTCGGATAATATTTCTTGAAGTCGGACGGCCCATACTTTACCTTGAACAGCTCGATGACCTTGTCAACCTGTTTTCTTTCGGTTATCGCACGAAGTTTGCCCTTAAAGACTTGTTGGCCGGTGCGAATCTCCACATGAGGGTTCCGAAGGACATTCTTGTACCACTGGGAATCAGCGCCTGTGACTGGCAATAGCAAGAGCTCGGTCTCTCTCAGCACGAACCATACTGGACGGGGAAGGGGTTTTCCGCTTCTTCGACCCTTAACAGTCAACTCAATCTCCCTGTCTCTCTTCAGATCAGTCACTAAGCTATCCGATTTCAACCTGTGATCGCCAAATCAAACATCCTCGTGTATGAAAAAAAGGCTTTTGCTGATCCCACGATCATCCGATGCCCGGAAGGGAACAGAAAAGCTAAGGCGTCCAACCGCGAATCTAATCGCGTATGAAGTGTCCGGTATGCCACGGCGAGCTAGAGACTTCTAGCAGTTTCTGCCCATACTGCGGGACAAGGCTGGACTGGACAGGATCCGGTAGACCAGGATCCTCTTCCTCGAAACATGTCGGCACCGCGATAGGCCTAATCATCCTCCTTGTCGCCGGAAGCCTATTTGCGACAGGGATCTTGGTTCCCGCGGTGACACGGCTGTACGATGATGCATGGAGTGTTCTGCGGAATCTGGCCTGCCTTACTCCATCTCTCTGTACAAACTCTACTTTCCCAACGACTCCGGGGACGGCCACATACGACCAGCAGCTGGCGATGATTTTCGCACAAAACTTCAACGCATTGAACTACAATGTTACCGCTGTGGCACAGACAGACTCGTCAAGCTACGGTCCCGCCTACCTACTCAACGGCTTGTCCGACACAGGTTACTGGTACCAGGTCGGACTGGCGTACAATTGGCCTTTGGCATCTGGGAACGGCTATGATTCAGGCTTCCACTTCATCTGGGAAGTTTTCACACCGAACGGAACAACAAACAATCCTGTCCTATCAAGAATCCCCGACAACGTCAACCCCGGTGACACGGTCAGGCTGAGCCTATCTTTTTCTGGAGGCGCTAACATGGTTACCATGTACTCAGTAGACTACAACACCGGCGCTAGCTCATCTCACAGCTACACGGCTGGAGGCGGGACGATTTTTACAGGCTCCTCAAGCGCCTCTGGCACTCGTACACCTACTAGTTTGATGACCGAATGGTACCATCCGAGCCCGTCTGAAACATCGATGAAACAAGTCACGTACTCAGAGACCAGCACTCAAGTATCCAAGGCATGGATCTGCATCAGCGAGTACGTGCCCCCTAACCCAAACACGTCGGTCTACGCTCAATGTACTAGCTCGCCGCTGACGTTGACTAGCCAGTTGCAACAGTACTCCTATCATGGGCTCAACACTTACGCTAGCCAGTACGAGTTCCAGACAGGACCCTCCTGATCTACTTTTCTCGGCCCCGACGGAAATCTGAAAGAATAACTTGGATCGACATGCTTCCGGTTACTTCAGGCTTAAGGTTGAGGCGTCACATTGCACCGGGTGATCGGCCCTGCGACAGATCGCAACCCGTTCCAACGATGCGGTTCTACCGACAGCAAAGCCTGCGCAAGATCTTGCGAGTCACAAGCTCTTTCAGGAATTTCGAGTTGCGAGTTTGGACGAGCTTGTGAAACAGCTGGAGACAACGGGCCAGGGGATCGATGTTCTCGCAATAGAGGGTGTTCCTCACTTGGTCTGCGGAAAGCTTCTGGCTAACATTCTAGTTCAGACTGATGCTGTCAAGCACATGCCGGGGGATCTATTGGCGATCTACCAGTACTGTGAGGGTTGCAAAGTAGCCGTCAGAGTCCTCTAGTCACGCAGCCTCTATCCAAGTCCCTCTGATGGGTTATAGGATAGAGTCCTAAGCCGAGCCAGATGCTTGGCAGGTTGCTTAGGCTCAAAGGTCAGGGCTACATTGCTGCCAAAATCGTGGAGGGACTCAGGATGTGAGGGCAACTCCACATTGTTGGAGGTACCACAGATTGGGGGCTGGCGTTCCACGATTTTGAGATAAGACATTCGCCATTTCTAGATTCGAAGGTCAAACACGGTTCGGGCGGTTGGGCGTTCGTTGGGAAACGTTTCTTTGTTTGTAAGGGCTGTCTTGGTATTGCAAGCAGCGATAATTGTCGGCTTGTCTGTCTGGATGTATAACGAGTACGTGAGCAATCCGTATCTTCAAACGTATCTGCTCGGCCTGTTTCAAGGGAAAGGTTCGCTGATCGCTGTTCTCGGCTTCGGTGGGCTCATCGGAACAGTCCTGGTCGGAATCCTTCTTAGGGCGGGGAGTATTCTCGGACAAATTGAAAACCTTTCAGAAAAGGTCGAGAACAAGAATATAGACAAAGCTGGTATGCGGAAGTCAACGACCATGCCTGTTCTCAAAGTCGTGGACCCCGAGCCAGTTGACGAGATCGGCCGATTACACCGTTCTCTGCGAAGATGGAATGAACAGTCGAAGAACCAGGAATAGCCTTGGGACGCTACTCCTTGAGTTCGAGCTCTCTCAGTAGTTTCCTGTAGTGAGCGTTTATGATCTCCCAAAGTTTATCCCGGTTTTCCCCGATCACTGTTTCACGCTCGAAGGTGATCTCCAAAGCCTGGTCCGGGAGTCTGAAGCCCCCAATTTTGATCTCCGGGAGACTCGCTTTCGCGAGGTCCTCGTTTATCGTGTCTTGAAGCTCCATCAGCTTCTTCGGACTCGGCATGTCGATAGCAACCGAGAACTCGAGCTTCCTATTTCGTATTTAACTCTCTGAACCATCGAGAGAATGTTCCAAGTAACAACCGGCGAGTTTGACTCTCGTCAAATGTGGAGGGGAATACCGATGGGGTCTTACGTAAATCCAAAGTGTGGCTATGTCCTGATACTTTATAGCTTATTCGCGTAAAATAGGTACCGAGCTTAAGGGGTCTCTGTTTCACCAATTTGACATAGGCCAGGGGCCCTCTCCGAGAACGAGAGAGAATACTTTCAGGGGTTTGCGATACGTCTCAGAACGCTGATTTTGGTGGCGGAAGGACAGTTCCAGGATTCGCCAAGGCTATCATGCTATTTCAGATGCTGGTGATTGTTCTTCTCTCGTCCTGGGTCGTTGAGGAATACTTGAACAACATCTACTTGCAAGCTTACGTGAACGATGTGATTCAGGCCGACGGCTTGGTAATCGCGATACTCGTGATAGTCGGCGCGCTAGGCATGGCCCTGGGACTCCTCAAGGTTCTAAAATCGACCCATAGGCAAATCGGTGCGCTCGTTACTCAACCGCAAATTACATCCTCGGGTCCGATCGGGTCGAGTTCTAAGCCCAGTCTGGATCTCCATCCGATGGTAGCCGCTCTCAAGGCAGACATGGCCCACCACGCGTCAATGGAGCCTCTTCCGCCGGTAGAACTCAGAGAGGCATCCTTGCCCGTACCCGTGCAAGCCCCACCTGGCCCGCCCCCTACCAAAACTCTAGCTGTGGTTCCCACCACTATCATCACTGGAAACATGCCGGTTTTGAAGAGAACTAACCCTGAACAGGACAGAAACCAGAACTCTCAACAGTAGATAGCACCCGGTCTTCTCTCGTCAACCTCACCTTGGGTCAGAGTCTTCCACGAGGCAGTTTTTGGTTCAGCAGTTTGGAACAGCGAACGCTGTCGAGCGGGGGAATCATCCGGCTGCCTGGCCGCAGAATGGGCATGCGAATAGCCCGTACGTGTTGACACGTCCGCATTTCTTGCAGACAACCTGGCCGGTTTGCGACGTTGTCATCGAACCTGACGGAGGACGGGGCCGAGGTTGAGGTTCAGTCGCTATGACTCCTATCAAACAGGTGATTATTCCGGCCACGAATAGCGCTCCACCACCTATGAACACTGGCAGGTCGTTGGCGCAAGCGAACACGTTGCCGGAGAGAATTGTTAGCAGACACGAGCTGGCTGCCGCGGCTGTGAGGACGGGACCTATGACAACCATGATTATCCCGAGGATGAAAATGTCAGACCTCAACCCTGAACGAGCCCTCGTCTTCGGACTGATTCTCCAGTTTTAGGAGAACTTGAGACGCGGTTCACTAACCCATTGTAACCCAGGTCCGGGCCGAGCAGGGATAGAAATTCTTCACGTGCGCGAACATTCGCGCTCTGGGCTACTTGATCCGCCGCAGGGGTTCGTTTGTCAGATAGTACACTTCTAACGCTTGTTTCTTCGGTCGGATAAAGTATGGCTGCGCATGGGCAAGTTCTCTCGGGACCTCGCTGCCATCTTTGATGAGCAGCTTTCTGATCCGCCATCCTCTCTCTGCTCGTAACAAGGTGGTGGTCTTGAGTTCGAGATCGTCGAGAACGTCGTGAAGGCTGACGGGCGACGCATTTGATCTTTCCCAACTCTCGGGTCCGATCTGGGAATTAGTCTTAATCTCGCCGCTGTCTATGAAAGAGGATCTGATGAACCTCAGAGCCAAGCGGCGGATGTCATCATCCTTCAATTTGAGGACTCGAACTGCTCTTCTGACTATGGGCGTAACGTAACCAGTTCACAGAGTTCCCAGTAACTTGCGCCTGTCCGAGGGAGGGATCCGCCTTGGACCCTTATCGGACCCTCGTCTCTAGAATTCGGTCTGGTTAACGTCCTGATTAGGCAGCGGTTAATGGTTGGATGTCCCGTGATAGTGGATATGATCAGCTGTATCTGATCCGGATTACAGCCCCAGAATTGTAAAGATTCCTGGAGATATCCCACCGGTCCACGGCCGAAGCTCGCTAATAAGGAGCCGGGGTTTCGAAATCCGCGGCTAATATAATGTGGCGAGATGTCGTCTGTCAAAGGATAGTAGTTTCAAGCAATTTCATGCCAATTATGGCGAGGCTTGTATCTCTTCCTTGTAGGTTCTCTGCAAATGACTCTCTTACAAGTCAGCGGGTAAGACGCGCCGTTCGTTCAATGTGAGGAGAGGGACTCGTCTTTGGGCAGGATCTCGCGGAGGAAAAAAAGACCAGCGCAAAGAGGCGTGCAAGCAATCTTTTCAGGCGGCGGCCAAAGAAGAGGCAAGGCTCAATCCAGGTTATCGTCCTACGAGTTCCGAGATGAGATGGACCCAAGTCGCTCACCTGATCGCGTGTCCTCAAATTCGTTGAATTTCTCGAAGAAACGTGGAATTAATTCCCTGCGCCGTTTCTCCAGGGTTCTTGCTGTCACGGTTCTAATTGTAGTCATGTTGACGACTGTTGTAGGCTTCAGCGAGATCAACCCGATCCTTCAACATCATACGGACAAAGGCACTAGCGGAACTGGCACGAGTCCACCTGTCGGAACTCTCAGAACGATAGCTCCAAGTTTCTACGCCGTCTCCAACATACCGGAAGCGATAGTTTCAAGCAATGAAAGCTACACAGGATTGATCGCGACGAACCTGGATGACTTCATCATCGTTCAGATAGCCTATTCCGAGGGAACCGGGGGAAATCTTCCAGACGTATCAAACGTTAGAGACACGCAGTCCAGTAGTTACTCGAGGATTGCGAGTGCCTCTTCGGGAGTAGGAGAGAATTTCTGGGAACAGGTCTGGACGGCTCGGGCGTCTTCGACCACCATATCCATGAACGTTACCGTCAGTCCGGACTGGTTGGCCTGCCAGAGACCATGCGTGACGTCTATCATAATCAGCATGACGATTAGCCGGTACCGAGACGTCGCCGGCGTCGGTTCGTTGGCTGCGGTAGCACCGAGCAACTCTTCCACTTCTCAATCCGCTACCATAACCCCGACCCAGGCGAACTCAATGCTTGTCGAGCTTCTCAGTCACGGAGCTTACAGTAACTGTAGTATCGATGCTCCGCAACCGGACGCTGGTCAAACGTCAAGAAACTGTTTCACTGCGACCACGGAGAGAACAGAGCTCTTCGACCATGCCGTATCGGCTACCCAGACGTACACGGAATCGTATACTTGGAGCCAGGTCGAGGTCCAGAGAGGGATATACCTGGAACTCAAAGGCAACAATATTCCGAACACTGTTTGACAACTGAGCTGTTTGTTACAGTCTTTATCTGGGGAGAAATCATCTTCTGATCTGACGATAATTGCCGGATCC